>ENA-OYZK01000022-OYZK01000022.1-human-gut-metagenome-genome-assembly--contig:-NODE-22-length-85986-cov-152.980973_pt1 | contig 85986 bp, 102 predicted proteins | sample MGYA00244200_ERZ653484 | MGnify/ENA primary metagenome ERZ653484 (study PRJEB26926, sample SAMN06165109) | human gut metagenome | biome: ENVO:00009003; feature: ENVO:2100002; material: ENVO:00002003...
AGACGGTATACATATACTAACTTTCCTTAAAAACGATCCAGAACATTTCGATGACACTGCAAGCATTACTTGCATCGAATGCTTACGGGACACATTTGCCTATGATCCTGAAGCATGCTTTGGCCAAGCCCCAATCATAACAGAGTTCAATAGCTTTTTCACAGTATCAATCCCCTACAATTATTAAATTACTAACCGGGCACCCATAACAGGGTGCCTACAAATCCTATTATTTATGAAAACAAAAGAAGTAACTATCTCAAACATTAAAATTTAACCTCAGTACCAAACCCTTAGTATCTGAACCCGAGACTTATCCCGATTATCCTTCAGTCCCAGTAAATCAGATAACCAATAAGATCATCACTAATCTTATTAACTATTTACCAGAGTACCCCTGGTACGAATACATATATAATTCAAATGACCAATTCGACGAAAACTTACCAGAGCTAATAAATGCTGGCAATCACTTTATCAGCCTTTACATTAATACCGACGATTGCCTAATCGAATTTTCTACCGAGCACCCAGATTCTTCAGATAACCTTTGCGAAGACCTTTCCCTTACTACAGATGGTATAACCTTCACAATATACTTCGATTAATCAATTGCCCAGGCCTAACTAAGGTACCTGGGCTTTTCTATGTACATACCTAAGAGGCTATCTATAGACTTCATATAATCATCTAAGAAGTACTAGAGCTTTACTACACATATACTTACTAGCCTTATATAAGAACCCACTAGGCCTATCTATAGATCTTATAAGGCTTACCTAAGTACGCTAACTATCGACCATAGATGGCCTTCAGGTATAGGTATATAATATACAGATATTCTATAGCCACTTAAAAGGCCCTCCGAAAATTCCCTAGAATCTTCTGGCCATGGGGATTTAGTACGAGGATTACCAAGAGGATATAGTAATGGAACCATAGATGGCCCTAATCTGTTATCATACAGGTATTATATAGCGGACAACGTGCGGGCAATTTAGGCCGCCCGGAGGTTAATGGGTGGAAATTTGATAAAAAATAATGTACGTGTAAATAATAAAATTTTTGAAATATGCAAATATTTTCTGAAAATTATTCTTAAAATAATAAAATTCATTTTTAACAAAAAATTTTCTCGAATTATTTTGTAGATTAAAAATTTATTCTTATCTTTGCAATGTCTGAAAGGGATAAGAGTTCTAAATTTTTAATGAGAGAAATTTTTCAAAAAAAAAATCTTTGAAAATTTTGCTAATTAAAAATTAAGTTGTATCTTTGTAATACAGAAAGAGAGATGAAAGCTACTTTTGTATGGATAGTGTTTTTATCATTTGACATTTTGAAACAATGAAATTATAATTTTCAAACCTTTCTACTTTTCTAATTGTCTTTAAAGTTATGTAGAAAGGTTATAATAATATAAACTCAAACTTTAAAGCATTTAAAATTATGTTACAAGAAAATTTAGTTTCAGTTAATGAGAGTGCAAACGTTGAAAATTCTTCAAAAGAAAAAATCAACAAAGTAAGTGCTAAAAAATCTAAAGCACAAGCAAAAGCAAACAATATTCTTTATAAGGATATTTTAGCTAATTTGAATAAATCTACTGAGGGACTTTTAAAAACTTCTTTTGGGGTTAAAAAATCAGATATTTACAAAGAAGAAATTTTTTCAGAACTTTCGGACAAAGAGAAAAAAGTTGCTCGAAAGAAATTTCGTAATACAATTCTTTCATTGTCTGAAAGTTTGACACAAGAAAAGGACAAAACTCGCTTAGAAAAACTAAAAAAAGCGTTTTTAGATTTTTATAAGCAAGTTTACAAAGTAAACGATTTTTCTCTTTCTTCAGTTTGTTCTGAAAATATGAAAGAAACAAACAAAGAAATTTTGAAAAAGGCTTTACAAATCGTGAAAAAATAAATCAATGTTTAACTAAAGTAGGGATTTAGTTCCCTACTTAAAAATTATAAATCATTATGAAAACAATTAAATTTTTACAAGAAAGTTTTGAAACAAAAGAAAGATTTCAACAAGAAATTAGCTTTAAATATTCTTATAATCGAGATACAGTAGAGAGCATAGATTTTCGTATTAATCAACGCAATATTAGATATTTTTACAAAGCTATGCAAAATTTTGAAAATTCTTTAGTAAACGAGTTCAAAGAAAAGAAAAATAATTTTTGTAATGCAAAGCAATTTTTAGAAAGCATTAATGACTTTGATAAAATTCTTTTTGTAATAATTACTTACATGAAAACATATTTCGATTTCTGTAAAAATTATTCTAAAATTAGTTTACATGTACATTTAGTCCAATTTGATTTTACTACGAGTGTTTTAATTCAAGGTTTCTATAATAGGGATTTAAGTTTTTCTACTAAATTAGAGAGTGAAATATTGGATTCTGAAATTGAATTGCTACAAGAAAAATTAGACCTAATTAGAGAAGAAATTTGTGAATTAATTGGAGTAAACCCCAATTTAGAAAAACAAGGTCACGAAGATAATTACGTGTTTAATTTAAATATTGATTTGGATAACCAAATAGGATTTTTCTTGCAAGCAATTCAATTATAATTAATTCTTAAAATTTTTAGAAAGTAAGGGAATGTTTGTCCCTTACTTTTTTTTTGACTTATTCTAAATAAGGGCTACCGTACCCCGCATTTAGTACCACAACTTTTTACCTCCTCATATTAAGGGCATTGCCTAGAAAAGCCTTGAACACACACAAAATTTCTACACACGTTAAGGGCATACCAAGACACAACATACAAAGAAGCCAGAGAATAAAAACATCCCTGGCTTTCAATTGATATTGCTCATGATACTAATCCATATAAGAATATTATAAACCAAGCCACTAGAATAAAGATATAAGGGATTGCATACTTCTTAAATGGGTATCCCTCTATCCCATCATTAAGGGCATATATAAATGGCCATAGTAACATCATTAATGCTACTCCCAGTAATTTAAACCCAGTAAAGCCAAGGCATACTAGAGCATCAAAATTCATTGAGCTACCCTTATAATTACCGTAACTATCGAAGTGATAGTAGTTCTTAGGTTTTAATACTTGCTCAGATCCTAGGTAGGGTGGTAGGTCCTTTTTAATGAACCTACCCTTGCTATCTCTTGCCCTTTCCCTTAGGAGTTTAGGGGCAGATAAATCTTCGTCGTAATCTTTAATTCTAGCCATTGTTTTTCTTTTTAAAGAATATTAGGTAAATAGGAAATAAAGGTAATACTAACCAGATTGTAAGGAATAATAGATGAGGTCTTATCATCCTGATTTCTTGACATAACATCTTGGTTAGAAGTATAGAGGGGATTAGGCATATCCCATAGATTATGCCTAATATTATCCAAGTACTATTCATTAAGTTTTTCAATTAGTTTTTTAAGTTTCTTATCTAAGGTTATCACTTTCTCAGGGGTTTCATCATCCTTGTGTTTCCCGTTATCATCCAACCATTTTTTGATTGCCTCTAGGGATTTCTTGGATTGGTGATATGCAACAAAGGCATTGTACTTCTGTTCATTCTCTGTAGTACAAGGTAGGATTATTGCATTACCTTTCCCATCTAATCGAGTAAATTGACCCTCTAGATTTGTTGTTCTAGTAATTATTACCTTATTAGATAATATTGCAGTACCATTCTTTTTATCGATAGATACTACGTTTGCCTTTTCCATTAGGGTTTTGTCTTGGTAAATTACCGAGTTACCCTCTTTGAGTTTTATTACTTCTTTTTTCATATATAAATAATGTATTTATTTCGTTATACAAATATACTATTTTATTTTTAAATATCAATCATTATTAAATAAATTCTGCAAATCTTCTGAGGTTATTCCATGCTGACGATAGTAGTCGTATTCCCAAGGATTGAGAGGTTTGCAATTGACTGGGTATTCGTCTCTTAATTCGAAAGGCAAATAGCCAAGAAATTCTATACTGTTGAAATACTGTATCTTACCGTCAGTAAATAAGAAATATTTCAAGGGTCTATCGATTGCCTTACCGAAATTACTTCCTATTAATCTGATATCCTTGTTGGCAATGTAAACATGATACTTATCAGTTATCAAATATACCTGGGTATTCCAGGGTTTCTTCGATTCATCTAAGGTTTTCCTAAACCAATCAACCATAATCTGTTGTTTCTTTCCCATATCCATAATTAAATTATTTATTCATTGATAAATAGAACTCGATATACCCACCTAAGAAAGGCTACAAGCAATACTTTACCATCTTTAATGTAAACTCTAAGAATTTATATTATGGATAAACTTACTAACGAATTAATTGCCAAGGTTGCAAACAAGTTAAACCTTGAACCAGCTCTGTTAAAGACAGTAACTGTAGTAGAATGTGGTAATCGAGACGGATTTTTACCCTCTGGTAGACCTCAGATTCTCTTCGAGGGTCATGTAATGTGGAAATATTTGAAGATAAAACTCGATGGAGAAGGCAAAAGAACCTATTTATATGACCTAGCCAAGAGAAATCCATCCTTAGTTTATCAAAAATGGACCAAAGAATTCTACTTAGGAGGTGAAGGAGAGTGGAAAAGACTCGAAGCAGCTCGTAAAATTGATGAAAACTGTGCTAATTTATCCACTTCTTGGGGATTGGGACAGATTATGGGCTTCAATTATCAGCTTTGTGGATGTCAATCAGTAGATGAAATGATCCAAAAGATGTCTAAATCTCATGAAATGCAGCTAGAATTGATGTATCATTTCCTCTATAACTCCGGTTTAGTGAAGCATTTGAAGGCAAAAGACTGGGATGCCTTCGCTAAAGGATATAATGGTCCTGGTTACAAAGACAATAACTACGACCAAAAGCTAAGAAATACCTACGAAAACTTTAAAGACAAGCTATGAAAGTAATCTACAACAACCTTATACCTTTCAAGGGATACAAAGCTATCAACATCTTTGGTTTAGTGTTTGTAAGAAAGGGGGCTAAGTTTACTGAGGTGGATTATAACCATGAACATATACATTCAAAGCAAATGGCTGAGATGTTATGGGTATTTTTCTACCTTTGGTATGGAATCGAGTACTTAATCATCCTTTGTTTTGCTAAATGGAACAAGCAGAATGAAAGGTATCATGATGTAAGTTTTGAGGAAGAAGCTCATAATAATGATTCGAACCTGGATTATATTTCAACTAGGAAGCATTATGCTTGGTTCAAATACATAAAATTGAGAAGTTACAAGAAATGAAAGACTTAAAAGTACTGGGAGTATGTGGAGGGCAAGGAGCCCTCCTATTCCCTTTTAGAGATAAACTTATTGGAAATATAGAACCTCGTGGAGTATTCCATACCGGTAGAGAAGAACAGTGGAAAGCTAATTTCAAAGGTATACCTTTCTTAAAAGGGTACGAATTACCCGAAGATTGGCATCCAGATATCATATTATCTAGCCCTGATTGTGGTAGTTGCTCAGTAATGAGATTATCTAAATCTAAGACCCTAGGAGACCCTAAAAGTAATAAAAGTATACAACTAGTATTTCAAGCAATTCAATATTACGAACCCGCTCTCTTTCTTATAGAAAACCTACCAAGATTGCTATCTCTCATTTCTAAAGAAATGTTAACGGACTTCTTTAAGAACTATAAACTTATTTTTCACGAAAGAAGCGTTTCTGACTTCGGAAACTCCCAAGTATCAAGAAAAAGATTAGTAATTATCGGAGTTCATTTAGACAAGGGAAAAGAGTATTTGGATTCTTTTAATGAAGTATTCCAAGTAAATACTCCAAAACTTACTAGAGATTTACTAGTACAAGCCCCACAGGAAGCTTTAATTCCATTCTCTGATAAAGTTTTAGCCATGTATGATTATCGGAAATTACCTGAAAAGAAAAATCTTACAGTCAGACAAGTAAGACAACTTTGGATCCATGATTTCAAAGATGAAAAGAAATGGCCAATTAAAACTGCTAAGATGAGTACTTTACCCGGAGTATATCGATTGGAAGATGATAAACCACCCTTAACCTTGAGACCCTCTGATAGGCAATTTAGACCAGATGGGTATCCCTTGGGTATTTATGATTTCAAGGCAATTATGGGATTCCCCGAAAATTACCGAGTGTTTATTCGGGGATTTGCAACTTGGGACCCTAAGACTTATCACTACTGGTTAAATAAGGCTAGGTATACACTTGCTAAAGGGTCGGTATATGAAGTGGGGTTATGGTTTAAGGCCTATATATAATTATACTTGTATATATTTAAGTGGCCTAATACCTTCCCAATTCCCATCTTAACTTACCCATTAGGATATTCCTTCCTTCGGAAGGAAGGTATCTTTAGCTAAAGCTAAAGCTACTGTGCACGCGACGCGTTAAATTATATTATAAAAGAAGCCATACTCTTCGAGGTACCAAGTTTACTATGGAACATAAACAAACCTAAAACTCAAGAAATATGGAAAATTTGAAATTAACTCATGAAGAACGAAGAATACTTAAGTTGAATGGGATTCTTCCACAATCTATTGCTAAGCTAGTTAAGTCTAAAGTTATCCGATTAGCTTTCAAGTTAGGAAGTAGAATTTCAATGAGAGAATCTGAAAAATGTTATTTCATTGGAATTACTCTACCAAAATCCGAGAACTTAGACCTGGATTTATTTGAAGAACTGAAGAACAATGCTAATGAACTCAAAGAAATCATTCAAAAGTCTAAATTATGAAGAAACTTAAAGTTGCCATGATAGTCCTTTTACTAGGATTTACTATTTACCTTTGCTTCAGGAATTACAAACTGAATCAACAACTCAGTATGTTACCTGATAAAGAGATCATTCAACATACTGATACAATTTATTTGAGGAAAGATTTCCTGCCAATTTCCTACGATAATTTACTTAACCCAAGTAGAATCCTTCTTTACAATTATCAGAATTGGGATAAGCCTATTCATACCGCTAATAATCCTGATTCTATAATCTCAGAAAAGGATTCTCTTGTTCAATTAGTAATCGATAAGAATCAACTTACATTGAGTTTCCTTAATCAAAACTCGGGAATTTATTCTAGTAGGTTATTCAATATCGACCCTAATAACTATAAGTATTCTTGGTATAACGGAAAACTTACCACACAAGAAATTAAATCTAGAATAAGATTAGTTCCTTATGTTTATGGTAAGTACCGACCCTTTAACAATCTATGGGATTTGGGAACAGGAATTTCAATCGAGACTAAGAGATTTAATTACAAACTGGGGATAAACAGTTTTTATTACCCAAGATATTTCTCAGGTATCAAAACTGATTTAGAACTGGTAGTAACTTATAAATTTTAGATTTTATGGCAAAGAAGATACAGGAAACACCAACTAACCTTACAAGAGAAGAATTATCTAATCTATCTAGGGTTACAACGGATGTTTTCTTTTTCAGTCTTTTTTGTTATGTGATACATCCAGTGAGAGGAAAGGTTCGATTTGAATTATATCCGTATCAAAAAGCCGTACTATACCAATTTATACTCCAGAGATTCAATATCTTGTTAAAGTTCAGGCAAGCGGGTATTACAGAACTTATATCTATGTACTGCTTATGGCTGGCATCATATCACCCTAATAAGAAGATAAACATTATCTCCATTAAGGATACAACAGCTAAGAAGGTACTTAAGAAGATTAAGTTCATGTATAAGAATCTTCCATGGTATATGCAAACCCCGATCATTAACGGAAGAACTGGGGAATTTGGTTCTGCCTCTATGATTGAATTCGATAATGGTTCATTCATAGAATCCATCCCAACATCTTCCGAAGCAGGTCGTTCAGAATCTCTTTCTCTCCTGGTAATTGATGAGGCTGCAATCGTTCGGTGGGCTTCAGCTATTTGGGCAGCTGCCTTCCCTACGCTTTCCACCGGAGGTTCAGCCATCATCAATTCTACTCCATACGGTATGGGTAATTTTTACCATTCAACATGGGTAGATGCTATAGCTGGAGGTAATCCTTTCAATGCTATTCGATTATATTGGCAGATGCACCCAGAACGGGATCAATCTTGGTATGACCAGATGGCTTCTGCATTGGGTCCAAAAAGAACTGCACAAGAAATCGATGGAGACTTTCTTTCTTCAGGTAATACAGTATTTGATATGGCAGATATCAAGGCTATCGAAGATTGCTTAAGTGATTATCCAGTTTTAAAATATCGTTTCAATCGTCAGTATAGACAATTCAACGAACCAGATCCAAATAAACAGTACTATATTGGTGCAGACATTGCAACAGGTAGAGGCTCAGACTATTCTTCTTTCACTTGTATGGACAAGCTGGGAGAAGAACAAGTTGTGTATAAGGGAAGAATGGCAGTAGATAAATATGCTAGGTTACTGGGAGATACTGGGCAATTATTTAATTTTGCTGTTGTAGCTCCAGAATCTAACGACGTTGGGTTAGCAGTAACTTCTGCTCTTCAGTCAGAAGGATACCCTAACCTATATTACTATCAAAAGCTTCTGAAAAAGAAAGGTAAGTCCAGACCAGAGGTTGATAAATCTCCAGGTTGGTTAACTACCCAAAAGAATCGTTCAGTAATTATAGAGGGTCTAGAACAAGATATTCGAGAAGAGAATATCATTGTGAAGGATCCTTTCTTTGTTCAAGAAGCTCCTACCTTTATATATGATGGTTTGGGTAGACCCGTAGCCATGGGTAAACACAGAAATAATACTTCTGCTGTAGATGTGGATTTGGAAGGAGATGTTTATTCTGATGATGATATATTTGGTAAAGCAATTTGTAATCACATACGAAAAGGAAAAACTAATGTAATAATACAACCGAAATGAAAATTCTTAAGTTTTTTGGATTCGATAGAAGGAATCGATCTCCAATACAAGAAAACAAGGCTAATCCTCCAAGTAAAAAAGAGGAGGTACCTATTTCACCCGGTAGAGTATCGGAACCGGATGATGACCCAGGTAACTTCATTCATACATTGAAAGGCTTAACTCAGATGGTTACGCCTTCTTTTCGTGTTGAAGTGATTCAGCTTTTAAGGGATTTATATAAAGTGAATCCAGATGTTAACATAGCTTTACAGGACATGTTTAAGCTTGCTAATACTGGTCACAACATAACCTTCCCTAATAATACCGATAAAGAGGCTGATAAGATGAGAGATCATCTTTCTAAGGTATCCTCTAAATGGTCTAACTATACTGCTGGTATGGATGGTTTGGTAAACAAGATGATAGTTCAATTGATGATTAGTGGAGCTATCTCAGTAGAAGCTGTACCAAATGAAAAGTTAGAGGGTCTAGCTACTGTATTATTCCTCAAACCAGATAGGATAGTATTCAAAAGAGAGAATAACGGAGTTTATAGCCCATATCAGAGGAACACTCTTTGGAATGGCTCAAATAAGCAAGATTATATCAAACTTAATACAGAGACCTATTGTTATGTGGGTATGTATAATGATACCGATGAACCTTACGGAATACCTCCTTTTATGGCATCATTGGACTCATTAAAGGGTCAGCATGATATGAAAACCAATTTTAAACATATCATGGAAATCTGTGGTATGGTTGGTTTTCTAGAGGCTTTGATGGAAAAACCACAACAGAAACCTAATGAAAATGTAGAAGCTTACACTAGAAGATTAAATAGGGAGCTAATACGTTTGAAACAGAATGTAAGGGAAGGTATGAAGGATGGAGTAGTAACTGGTTACATTGATGACCACCAGTTTAAACTTAACTCTACTTCAAAAGAGATGAGCAATATTGATAAACCCTGGAATATGAACCAGCAATCAGTTGCTAATGGTTTGGGAGTAAATGGCAACCTAATTGGAGTACAAGCTTCCATTGGAGAAGGAGCAACTGGTATTATGCTTTCTAAGCTTATAAGTCAGCTGAAGAATATCCAAATGATAGTTTCTTATGTTCTTAAGTTTATTTATGAACTAGAACTACGTCTGGCTGGCTTTGATTGTAAGGGAATATCCATTACTTGGGGATCATCCACTATCTCTGATGAGGTTAAAATCCAACAGGGTAGACAGTATAAGATTCAGAATCTTGACTTACTTTACAAGGCAGGTATCATTTCTCAATATCAATATGCTTGGGAAATGGGTTATGATTCTCCTTCAGAAGAAGAACCAAGAGTTTCATTGGAAGACCAATTTGCTAAGGGAGGTAATTCAGACCCACAAGAGGGTACTAAGAAGAAACAGAGACAGGACGATAAGAATCAATCCGCTCGTAGATCAAGAGATAAAAATAACCCGGCTCCTTCACGAGGAGATCAAAATACTAAATCAAGATGAGTAAACCGATTACTAAAAAGAACAGAGAACATTTGGATTCTTTAGTGATAGGTAGTGGTCATACTATAATGGCTGGGTATATCCCAACACCCATAGAACCACAAACCTTCTCGGAGAATTTTTATAAATGGGCTCAAACTTCTAAGGAGTCAGTCAGTCAATTTGGTTTTTGGGGAGGAGAAATAGATTATAATACCTATTATCCTGACTTGAAGCCAGAAGAACTTACTCCTAAAGATGAGGAGTTTATTGAACCAATGTTCAGATTATTATCTGCAACTATTGTGTCTAAGAACTGGAATCCTACCGATTTTAGTCAAAATGGAGTATTAAAAGCTTCTATGAGAATGCTCTTAGGACAAACAGTAAACTGTGACCATGAGACTAATATTGGTAATGCTATTGGAGCTGTATCACAAGTTATCTGGCAAGATGAATACAAGGATGGTTCTTTTGTTATTCCTGCAGGTATTAATGGTATATTAAAGATTGATGGTAAAGCAAATCCGAGAATTGCTAGAGGCATTCTTATGGATCCTCCATCTATCCATTCTAACTCAGTAACAGTACAGTTTAAGTGGGATAAGTCTCACCCAAATATGGAAGATAACGAATTCTACCAGAAACTGGGTACCTATGATTCTAAGGGAGTTATGGTACGAAGAATCGTTACTGAAATAGTAAGATACTTAGAAACTTCTTTGGTATCTCATGGAGCTGATGCTTTTGCTCAGAAGATTGGGGATGATGGTAAAATCATTAATCCCAATTTTGCCAAGAGAACTTGGGCTTCATACGAAGAATATAGGGATGATAAGTCTAAACAGTATTTCTTCTATGATACGAAAACTGATTTAGCTTTGTTCAGTGAAAATAACGATACTTCCCAATCTTATGATGATAACCAAGGAAATCAAAATCCTAATAATAAAGATATGAATGAACTACAAAAATTTTTAGAAAGAATCTTTGGTAAAGATTGCCTTACTCTTGCCGAAGGTACAGAGATGAACGAGGAAACTGCATTTGCAGCCATTCAGGAATTGGTTAATTCTCGTAACACTCTTCAGACTACTGTGGATAACTTAACTACAGAAAAAACTTCTCTTACAGAACAGGTTACTAATCTGAATGCAGAAGTTGCAAATCTGAAAGAAATGGCTCAGGTAGGTAAAAACCACATTGCATCTCTCCGTGAAAATGCTGTTGCAACCTATAAAAAACTTATGGGTGACAAAGCTGATGAAACTATCGTTACAATGTTGAATGCCGAAACTACCGGCATGGTAACTTTGATCTCTCTTACTAAAGATTACCAAGCTCGATTGGAAGAAAAATTCCCAATGATCTGTGCTAAATGCGGTTCTCATGATGTAAGCCGTGCTTCTTCTGCAGCTGAGCCAGAAGATAAATCTGATAACAAAGCTACTGCTCAGAATTCCGAAAAGAGTACTGAAGAGATTCTGAAAGGTATCTATTCAAACAAATTAAAATAATCTCTAAAAATAAGAAGAATATGAATACACATCCTACTACTAAGCTGGTAAATCAGGATCAACCGATGACTCTGTTTGGTGAAAAAACTCCCAGAGCGGTGATCTATAAGAGCGAATCTCACAAGTTGCATCAGGCTTTCTGTGTAAAAGAAAACAAAGTTATTCATCAGGGTATGCCGGTAGCTTTGGATACCGATGGTAATATCGAACCTTATATCCCGGGTGGAAATGGCAGCCAGGTTTATCTGGGTATAGCTGTAACTGACAACATTAACCCTGCTTATCAGGCTCAAAGAAATTTCCCCGTAGAAGTAACTGTAGCTGTAGAAGCTTTCATGGTTGTAAACTGGGTAGCTAAAGAGGCTATGGAATGTGGTTATGTAAAACCCACAGATACCATGTTGATTGATCGTTTCATCACTGCTGAAACTTCAGACGATGAAACAAAATTCATTAGCATCGTACCGGCTGATGAAGCTAATGATATTATTCAAGTATTGGTACGCTAATCATTAACTGAACATTAAAAGAACAATGAATACAGAATTTGCACAATTGAAAATGGAAGACCTTAGAAAGGAACTTCCAGAAATGGTAAGAAGTTTGGAAGCATACCGTCAGGGTTCCAACAACACATTGCCTATTGAAGTTACTCTGGAAGAACTGGTACAGGGTAAATATGGTGTATCACAGGATGCCTTCTTTGAAAAGTTGGGCATTAATCCGAAGATTGATACAATGCAGAACATCTTCACTATGCCGCAACAGAATATCCGTTGGATTGTACCGGAAATCATCCGTGCTGCTATTACAACTGGTATGCGTCAGGCACCTTTCTACCCGAACATCATTGCTTCAGACCAATCAATTAATGGTTTGCAGGTAACTATGCCGATGGTAAATATGTCGGATGCTGCTCCCGCTAAGGTAAATGAAGCAGAAACAATTCCTTTGGGAGATGTAAGCTTCGGACAGAAATCAGTTTCTCTGTTCAAAATCGGTAAAGGATTTAAACTTACTGACGAAGTTAAAAACTACGTTTCAATCGATGTATTGGGAATCTATCTCCGTGACTTTGGTATTCAGTTGGGTTATGCTATGGATACTTTGGCAATGGATGTTTTGATGAACGGTAACAAAGCTGATGGTTCTGAATCTGCTCCGGTTATTGGCGTATATGAAACAACCAACGGTATTACTTATAAAGACTTGTTGCATATCTGGGTTCGTGCTGCTCGTATGGGCCGTAACTTTACTACTATGATTGGTGGTGAAGACCAGGCTATCGAGATGTTGAACTTGCCTGAATTTAAAGAACGTCACTCAGGAACTACAGAAGCTACACTGAATATCAAGTCTCCGGTTCCCAACAAGGCTGACTTCTATATTCACCCGGGAACTCCCGATCAGCAGTTGTTGATGGTAGATACCAGTGCTGCCTTGATTAAGCTTACTGCTAAACAGTTGATGCTTGAATCAGAAAGAATCGTATCTAATCAGACTGAAGCTGTATATGCTTCTCTGACTACAGGTTTCTCTAAGATGTACCAGGATGCTGTTCTTCTGTTGGCAGCTAACAAGAAATTCTCTGAAGCTGGATTCCCGAGCTTCATGAACATTGACCCATACCTATTGGTTAACTTAGAATAATATCCGGGATTTCTTCATTGTATTTTTGTCTAATTTCTCCCCGAACAGTTTCAATCCATTCTGTTCGGGGTTTTATATTATAACCTAAAATAAAAGATTATGGCTACTACTTACATTGTAACAGTTGGAACTAATGCCTACAGTTTTAACGACCAGGTAACAGGTATTTCAATTGCAAAAGGCGAAGAGAGAGAACTTACTGCCCGTCAGTACAGAACAAAACGTATTCAGAAAGCTTTAGTTTCTGGCCACTTGGTTTTAGTTCCGGATAAGAACAAAACTGCCAAGTATACTGCTGAGGATATCGAAAAGCTTGACAAGAAGTTAGCTGCTCAGTTTGCAAAGGGTATGGAAATCAGTAAGATTGCCAAAGCTTATTCACTTGAAGAAGCTAAGCTGATTGCTAAGAAACATGAAATCGAAGCTGATCCGAAAGATACCGTAAAAGATATCCTTGAAGTTTTACTTGAAGATTTCGAAGAAAACAAAGAAGAATAAACAAATCCGAATATAAATGAAAAAGAATCTAGACTTCACATATGTAACATCAGGTCTGGAAGTTTCATTTAGAGTATTAACCAAAGTCCCGGCCAAATCTATTTTTGACTGGGACTTTGGCGATGATAAGGGAGAGGTTTTCAATGGTGGAAGACATCAATCTTACTCTTATGAGAAGTCTGGATTTTATGATGTAACACTACATGTCACTAATTCTGATGGATTAGATTTGACTTGTACTCGAACCGTAGTTGTATGTAATTATGGGCATACTACTCTTCAGGATACCATCTACAATTTAATAGATAGGTATATTCCCAAAGAATTGCATGAGAGTATGACCATAGAAGATAAAACTGCATACATCACTAAATGGCAATTATATATCTTCCCACTAGTAAATCATACTATACCGCCAGATAAATATAATGATGAATTATGGTATGAGGGACTAGAAAACCAATTAATTATGGAATTGGCAGTATGGGATTATCTCAATATACAAATACAAAATATACTGTTGGTTGCAGGAAATAGTTTTAGAGAAATTATCTCCACTGAATCTCATGGACCAGACCAAGATGGTGATTCACCTGGAGAACATGCTAGAGGAGATAGGATAAAGCAAATTACTACAGGTCCTACCGAGGTACAGTATTATGATAAGATATCCGAAAGTATATCTAGCTTATGGAGTACTTATTCAAAGATGATTCAACCTGGAGGATATATGGATGAACTAAGAAAGAACTTATGTATGCTGGCATCTAGGTTGGAGATATACTTACCATTCTGTGATCAAATCGAACGGTTAGTAGTACCAAGAGTAGTAAATCATCGAAAACCAACTCCTTTGGGAGGACCCAATCCAACGGCTCCTCTCAATAAAGCAAGTAAACCTTCGTTAACCATAATAGATAAGAAATCATGACAAAAGAACCTTGGAGAATGGTTAAGAACCATTCTTGGAATAGGTATAAAAAGATTATCACTGATTTCTTAGACTGGGATGCTGGAAGACAAACAATTACTTGGGCTAAACACGTTAATCAATATCTAAATCATGCCGAGGATGATAGCCCAAGATATTATAATATTCCCATAGAAGCTTTATGCTACTACAATGCTTTTAGGAACTGGCCAATAAATAAAGCCACAGTTTCTGGAGAATTAGATGATGAGAACCTTTCTATACTTATTTCAAAGAATTACATAGAACAAATCGGATATCTCAATCAGGAAGGTTATTGGAACTTTAACTGGTCCGAGGATAGATTTGTTATCAATGGGATAGTATATAAACCTTCTGGAGATACTCAAGTATCTCAGGCTAAAGATGAAGCTTTGGTATTCTTGGTAATCCTCAAAAGGGATAGAGATACTAAAATCAAATTCGTAGAACAAAATCCATAAAGATATGAAAATGTTAATGTTACGTTTCACCAAGCTTAACAATGTAGAAGGAGATTGGTGGGACAGTAATCTTATAATCTTGAATGGACCTTCTGGAGTTCACATAGAAATGCCTGGTACTGGTAATTCGGCTACTACCATGCAATCTATGACTGGTATGAAGTTCGTATCAAATTACCAAGATTACTTTGGAGAGGTATGGGATAAAGATATACCTCATATAGGCTTTGGCCAAGTTATTAAGTTCAGAGTTAGGAAATTACCTGATTATGCCGTAGTAGTTGGGGATATAGAGGATGGAGGAGATGTTGACCCAGATAATCCAGATGATATCCCAAATGCTTTTGCTGGTAAAGAAAAAGAATACTTCCGTGGTAATAACTCAGAACTGTTATTGGGAAAGAATAAAGTAACACCTTAAAATATATACATATGTACGTTAGTAAATACTACACTTGCGAAGAGATTGACCAACGGCTATTACAGGGTTATTATGATGACTCTTTGGCTCACGGTTTTGTTGGAACTCTTAAAGAGTTCTGGGCATTCTTCTTATCAATTGCAAACAAGGTAGATAAGAAAGAAGGTTGGGATTTGTCAGAAAATAACTTCTCTGATGAATTGCTAGAAAAACTGAATGGAATTGAGGAACATGCTAACTACGTTACTAAAGTTTCTCAACTAGAAAACGATTTGAAATATCAGACTCAAGAACAAGTTGAGAAATATATACATGACTTAGTAGATGGTGCTGATGATGCTTTGGATACATTAAAGGAATTGGCTGAAGCATTAAACAATGACCCAAACTTTGCTACCAATATCACTAACCGATTAACTGAATTACGTACTCAATTAGAAGCTGAGGTAACTAGAGCTAAGAACCGTGAAAACGAATTAGCTTCTCAGATTAAGATTGTGAACGATAACTTGGTTAACTCGGTTAATACGTTGAATGCAACTATCATTAAAGTAGTACAAGATATTACTAGGATGATAGAAGCAATCAATGCTCGTATTCAAAAGGTAGAAGACCGGGTTGGTGATTTGGAAGTAGAAACTGACAATAACTTAACTGAAGCTAAAGAATATGCTAAGGAATTGGTAGATAAGGAAGCTGCTGAACGTAGAGCTGCTGATGAGAAACTGACCGAGGCTGTTCATCAAGTACAGTTAGACCATACTAGGGATATTGCCGACTTAAATAATAAGATTCTAACCGAGGCTTCAGAAAGAGCAAATGCAGATGTAGCATTAGAATCTAAACTGAACACCGAAATCAGTGATCGTAAAACTGCAGACCAAGAACTTGAATCCAAGATTAATGCTGAAGCTGCAGCTCGTACTGCTCAGGATGAAGTATTACACCAACAGATTGTAAAGGAAACTTCTGACCGTCAGAATGCAGATAATGGTTTACAGCAGAACATTACTCAAGAAGCTCAGAACCGTCAGAATGCCGATACTGTACTTCAGAACAATATTGATAACGAGAAAGAAACTCGAATTGCTCAAGATGAAATCCTTGACCATAAGATTGAGGATTTGAAAACTCAGGCCGGTACAGATAAAACCGAATTGCTTGAAAAACTAGAGCAAGAAAAGCAAGAACGTATTGCTGCCGATAAAGACTTAGATAATCGTAAGGTAGATAAAAGAGAAGGCTATTCTCTTACTAAAAACGACTTTACCGATATTCTCAAGGCTAAATTGGATGGCATTGAAGAACATGCTAATTATATCACAAAAGTATCTCAGCTTATCAATGATGCTGGTTATCAAACTGAAGCAGATCTTCAGGCAGCTATTGAAAAGATTATTGGGGAAGCTCCAGAGGTTCTTGATACTTTGAAGGAGATTGCAGATGCTTTGGGTAATGACCCAAACTTTGCAACTACAATTACCAAGAAATTGGCAGCTATTACCGAACAATTGAATCAGGAAATTACTAATCGTACAGAGGCTGATGCCCAGGTACAGGCTAATGTAGATAAGGAAGTTACTGAACGTAAAGAAGCCGATACCGCTCTTGAAGCTAAACTAAAAGAATATGTTGATAACGAGGTAGATAAGATTACTGGTAACACTGATGGTATTCAAGCTAGTCTGAATAAGGAAATCCAAGACAGAAAAGATGCCGATGCTGCATTACAAGCTGCTATCACTAAGGAAGAAACGGATCGTAAGGCTGCTGATGCTGCATTAGATACTCGAGTAACTGCTAATGCTACCAAGATACAAGAATTGGCTTTATCTATTCAGGATGCGGTAAATACCGTTAAAAATGAACTTCAGGCTAAGATAGATGCTTTGCAAACAGAAGTAAATGCTAACAAGGCAAATATCCAACGTAATACTGACAGATTAAATGACCAGATTACTAAGGAAGCTGAAGATTATGCTGAATTAAAAGGCATGGTTAATGCAGAAGCTGAAGCAAGAGCCAATGCTGATACTAATCTTAAGTCTCAGATAGATAAGGTAAATATCGACTTGAACACTGAGGTTTCAAAGAGAGAAGCTGGTGATACTGTTTTACAGCAGAATCTCGATAAGGAGATCTCTGATAGAACTTCAGCAGATACTTTATTAGATAATAAGTTCACTGGCTTGATAAATACTGAATCTACTGCCCGGGCAAATGAAGATGAGAAAATCAATGCTCGAATCGACCAGGAGATTAAAGATCGTAAGGCAGGTGATGATGCTTTAAGCACCAGAATAGATAGCCTCAATAGTGGAGTAACCGGTTCTTTAGATGAGCTCAGGGAGAAAGTAACTAATAACACTACTGCTATTCAAACCGAAGTAGAAAGAGCTAAGGCTGCTGAACAAGCTCTTAAGGATTCTCTGACTACAGTCATGGAAAATCACAAAGATGATTTGGTAGCCATATCTAAAGATATCAATGATGAGGCTCAAAGTAGACTACAAGAAGATACCAAGCTTCAGAATAATATTGATACCGAAACCCTTAATCGTACTCAGGCAGACACTCTGTTAGAGAATAAGATTACTCAGGAAGTATCAGATAGAGTTCAGGCTGTTGAAAACTTGAATGACCGAAAGGTTGATAAAGTAGATGGCAAAGAGCTTTCTTCAAATGACTTTACCGACTTATTAAAAGCTAAGTTAGATAATATCCAGGAATTTGCTAACTACATTACTAAGGTATCTCAGTTGGAAAATGATTCTAACTATCAGAATGCTGAACAAGTAGAAGCTGCAATCCAAAAGATTATTGGTTCTGCTCCTGGAGTATTAGATACACTAGAAGAGATTGCAAAAGCATTGGGAGATGATCCTAACTTTGCTACTACAATTACCAACAAGTTGACTGAACTTAAGGGTATTATAGATAAGGAAATCTCTGATAGAACTGCAGCTGATGAACAAGTTACCCAGAAGTTTACCGAATTAAGCACTACTCTTAATGCTACAGTAAGTGAACTGAGAACTTTCGTAACAGAAACTCGTTCTGAATTATTAACTAAGACCCAGGCTCAAGATGAGTTAATTGCCAAGAATACGGCTAATATTCAACGTAATTTTGAATTGATTCAGGGCTTACAAAGTAATCAGAATACGGGTTATCTTGAAATCAAGGAACTGTTGAATACAGAAATCGAGGCTAGAAAGGCCGAGGATATTCGTATTGAAGCTAAAGTAGATAAGAATACTCAGGACCTTAAGACTGAGAGCGAAGAGAGAAAGGCTGCTGATAAGGTTCTCCAGGATAATATTGATGCTGAAGAGGCTGCAAGAATTGCTGCTGATAATGCTCTGGGTAAACGTATAGATAAAGAAATCGAAGATAGAAAAGCAGCTGATACCGCACTTGAGAATAAATTTAATGGTATTACTAACGGCTTAGATGAACGTCTTCAGAAAGAAGAAGCTACTTCAAATGCTTTACCCTTAACTATGGTTACGGAAATTGATCCGAACTTGGTTATCAATGGTACTTCTGCTGAAGTAAACTTTAAGAGTTCTGTAAAAGGAGAAGGTAATCTCTATGGAGAACCTATGCCTCGTAAGTTTGCTATCCCTGCTTCTACAGATGCTAAAGCAGGTCTTCAGTCGGCAGCCGATAAGAAGAGAGGGAATTCTATGCCTAATGATTATATCACTGGAGCTAGTTATACTCCTAAGGCTGATGTAGTTACTACTAATATAAGTAGAAGTACATATAACTCCGATGAAGGTATACAGAAATCTAATGATTTCACTGTAGATATCCCCGCTTCTACTGCTGAGAAAGCAGGTGTACAAACTGCAGCAGATAAGAAGTTATTTAACTCTATTCCTCAGACTGTAGTAGTTGGAGAAGGAGCAACTTCAGATGCTAATAAAGTTACAGTATCAGTAAACCGAAAAACTGTAAACGAAGGTATATATAAAGATGATAATACCACTTTTAATTTACCAGTAGCCTCAACTACTAAAGCTGGTACTATGACTGCTGCTGATAAGGTTAAGTTGGATAAAACTTTACCCCAGCAGATTGCTAAGGAAATCCAAGACAGAAAAGATGCCATTGAAGCCTTGAAGAATTCTTCCGAAGCTTCCCTTGCTCAAGAAATCGAGGATAGAAAAGCAGCTGACCAGGCATTAGACACCAAATTTACTCAGGCTATCAAAGAAGAGGCAGATGCTCGGGCTGAATACGACCAGGTTCAGATGCAAAAGATTCAGGAAGAAGAAGAAGCCAGAGCTGCTGCAGATACTGCTCTTGAGAATAAGTTACAAACTAATATCAATAACTTAGAAAAGAAGCATGATGATTTCGTAGCAACTAAGGGTAAGGCTAATGGATTTGCTTCTTTGGATGGTAATGGCTTAGTACCTTCTAGTCAATTGCCTTCTTATGTTGATGATGTTATCGAAGCTTATGCTACTTATGATGTCAGTGAAACTGGAAAGCTGAGCAATATTAAATTATATTCTGACCCAGATCATGCTAATCCTATTACTGGAGAATCAGGTAAGATATATTTGAATATTACCCAGGATGAACCCTCTTATCAATTCCGTTGGTCAGGTACTCAGTTTGTAGATAGTAATACTTCTTCACTGATACTTGGAGAAGTTACTGGTACTGCTTATGATGGAGGTAAGGGTAAAGCTTTAGCTAATTGGAGAAAATCTCTGAGTGATAATCTAAAGTTTTATTCTTATATTAAGAATAAAGGAGCTTGGACTAGAAATGCTACCGAAGTTAGATTAAATTTTGAGTGTTCAGATTTTGGTAATCCTACAACTGTAAATACTTATAATCAACCTATCCCAGCTGCTACCAAAGACTTAGCAGGTGTACAAACTGCAGCAGATAAGAAACTGTTTGATTCTATCCCGGGAGGAATTGTATCTAATATTACTAGTTCAAAGGTTGATGAATCACTAAAAGATAAGAATGTAGTTAGATTAAAAATAGAGAACTACAATCGCTATAATACTGAAACTTCGTCAATATTACCTGAGTATAAGAAGATATATTGGGAAGTCACTCTTCCTTCAGCAAGTGCAGAACAAGCCGGTACTATATCCGCAGATATGTTCAACAAACTTAACTCTGGCCTGAATGGAGACATTACCAATGCCCTGAATGAAGCTAAGGCTTATACTGATGCTGCTAAAACTGCATTAGAGAAATTAATCCAGGATTCTGACAAAGTAATCAAGAAAAGCTTAGATGCTCATATTGGCAATAAGAGTAACCCTCACAATGTAACCAAAGCTCAAGTAGGTTTAGGTAATGTACAGAACTTAGCTCCAGCAGATATGCCAGTATCTACTGCTCAGGCTGCTGCTATTGCAGATGCTAAGGCTGCAGGTACAAAAGCTCAGACCGACTTAAATACCCATGCAAACAGAAGAGATAATCCTCATAATGTAACTAGAGCTCAATTAGGATTGGCTACTACAGACCAAGTAGTATTTGCTAAAACTACTGCAGCTTCTGGTTTCTGGAAGGAATCAGATGGTAGATTAAAATCTCAAGTAGAGAATTTAAACCATACTCTGGACCAAATCTGCAATATACCCACGGTTCACTTTAAGATGAATGGCAAATACCAAGTGGGAACTATTGCTCAGAGCTTAGAGGAAATTGAACCTCTGTTGGTATCCGAGAATACCATACCTGCTTCTCAAGTACCTAACCAATCTAGATTCGAAACTTTCGTCGGAGAAGATGGTCAGGAATATGTAAAAGTAAAAGTAGTAGAATATGAAATGCTCAGTGTCATGGCTCTCGAAGGAGTTAAGTTATTGAGAAAAGAATTCGAAGACTTTAAGAAACAATTAAACAATAAGTAATATGGCAGAAATAGCAACTTGGAGTGCTATTCTGAATAAGACCGGCCTTGGTAAGACCTCTAATGAGTGCCCTACCAAGGCTGAGTTGTTAGCACTCAATAATGGTAAGGACTCCAATGTTGACAAGGTTATTGTAATTAGTAATGCTGCTAGCTACGGTAACAATGAATGTGTCAAGTTAGAGGATATCAATGCCGAGCAATGGATTTATACATTCCAGTGGGATCCGAATGGTAATCCTTCTTTTAATGCTCCAGCTACTGGAGGTACATACCCCTTTGGTTCATATGCTTCTAATCGAGTTAAGCAAGTAAACGGTGTTAATACTACTATCTCTCAAAGTTTGGCGAATGATGTCACTAAAACTTCGGAAGGTTCTTGGTATACTACCGATTACGACGGTAATAAAGGTAGAATAGTACCCAACAATACATCTACTAATAGTAAATCAATCACTGTAACTTGGACTCAGAAGTATTCAGGTAAAACTATACAGGCAACTTTTACCCAGGCAGCAGGTAGAAAAGTTTATTCTTCATGGAGTTATAACTGTAGAGTAGATAAAACTTCTTTCAGTTACAGTGGAGGTCAATCTAATGTAACTGCTAAGAGTGCAAGTAGAACTTATACTTGGAATGGTCAAGGTAGTAGTTATACAGAATCAGAAACTGCTACCGTAAGAGTTTCTAGTCCGGCTTCTATTAGTGGTAATAGTATTTCTATCCCAAGTAATAGTGGTTCTGCTAGAAATTTTACGGTTACTTTCGATTTCCCAACTGCTACAGACCAGACTATCTCAATTTCTCAGGAAGGAGGTCAAGTAACCTATGTAGATCACCTATCTATAGACCCAACTACTAAAAATGTACCTGGAACTGGTTCAGGATTTAGGTTGACAGTAAATGCCAATTATGATAAATATATAAACGGAACTTATGTAGAAAACATTAGAACTACTTATACTTCGGCTGAAGTAGTTGAGGGAACTTCATCTGATATTACCATTTCTGGTAAAACTTCTAGTGGATGTAGTATTAGTGTAGCACCAAACCCTAACTCATCACCTAGAACTTTTAAGATTAAGTTTACTTACGATACGGCAACTCCTGTATATTTAACCATTACACAGAATTCGGCTGAGGTAACTTATCCTAGTAGCGGTATAGTATTTGAACATAGTACTCAACAGAATAGTGGTTATAAAACTAGTACTTTATCCATTGGTACTGTTGAAGGTAAAGGAGGTAATATTTCTTTTTATATAAAAAGCTATAGGTCTAGATATGTTAACGGTTCTTTAAGTTCTACCGAAGCTATTAAACCTACTCTTATTTTGCCATCCGGAGTAACCGAAACTATTACTAATGTGAGTGGTTATTACTTTAAAGTAACTATTACCATACCTGAGCATTCAAAGCCTGCAAGCAGAACTCTTACAATCAGAGCTAATCAACCTAATGGCTTAGATAGAGAGTTAGTACAAACTGTACAACAGAGTGCTTCAACTTATGAGTTTGGTATTAGGGAAAACTCGGGGGATTCTTTGAGTACTTCTCTTACTTATTCTGGTTGGCCAAGTTCAGATTCATTATACAATAGACCTGTAAGAGTATATTCTAGGAAGAATGGTAATCAATTCCTTAATTGGGCTTTATCTTCTAATGTGGATTGGATTACTATATCTGGTTCAGGTGCTGGGGCTACATATAGGGTAGCCACTAATAACAGTAGTTCATCTAGAACAGGAATTATTACCTTTACTCAAGGGGAATCTGGTAAAACTTGTACTCTGACAATAGTTCAAGAAGCTAAATATAATAATTTCAGATTGGAATTAAGTTTAAATATTTCAAATGGTAATGATCAAGATACGTGGGGATTATTTGATACGGCTAATATACCTCATACTTCTGACTATATGTATGATATGAGCTTAATACATGAGGGTATTATAGTGGACTCAGTAAAAGGTAAAATAACTGTGAATTCTCTTCAAAGTACTACTAAGGATAGAGGGATTGGAGATAATGTTTATGTATGGGCCTATAATTCTGTAAGAGGTTTATGGTTATCAATTGGTAACTTTAGGATTGAAGAGGGGAATAATACCCATCATTGGGATGTTTCTTGGCCCACCTAGACAATTTAATCCTAAACACAACACTAGTACATTTATTGATAGATAAATTTAATTATTAACTTTAAAACTAAATCATTATGGATATTAACTTTAAAACTAAATCATTATAGAAGTTAAATCTGGTGAAGGTACTGTAGTGGTTGCGGATCGTAATCGTTATAGTGATGAATGTTGTAATAATCGAGGATGGGGCTCCGGTTGGGGTGCTGTCGGTGGAGCTTTAGTAGGTGGTGGTTTTGGTGCTGCTGCAGTTTCTGTGTGGGACAAAATCAATGACACAAAAGCTGATATCCAAAAAGTGGAATCTACTGTTCAGGAAGCAAAAGCTGGTATTTACAAAGACATATCTGATGCTGCCCGTGGAGTTACTTCTGAAGTTGCAGGAGTTTCTAGACAAGTAGAGGGTGTAGGTAAAGAAGTACTTAACAATCGCTTTGCTACTGAACGTGGCCTTTGTGATCTTGGTTATAAGACTAATTCTGATATCCGGGATTCTCGTGATCAAATGGGAGCAGGGTTCAATCGGGTTATGGATCGTCTTTGCCAGATGGAACATCAACAGTCAAATTGCTGCTGTGAAATTAAGAGCTTAGTTAGAGAATCCGAAAACAGATTAGCTCTTCAGGCAGAACGTAATCATTGCGAGGTAATGAAAGGCCAGCAAGAGATTAAGTGTCTGATTGAGAACACTGCAAAAGACCAAGAAATTGCTAGACTGAATCGAGTAGTTGATGCTCAAAGAGATCAGAACATTATTAACTCGGTAGTACAGGCTTTAGGTAATAAAACTGCATAATTTCTATTAAAGTTGATTAGGGAAAAGGGAGGTACCTGTAGTGGGTATTTCCCTTTTTTCGTTTTAATCTAGTAAGAAACATGGAAGAAGATAATAAACTACAAACCTTTACTCTCCAAATGCAACTACCGGCTCCTAATTTAGAGGTAGCAAAGAGAGTAGCCGATGAAGCACAAAGACTGATAGATATCTATGGATACTATAATTTCTTGAACCTAGTAGAATTTATGAAACAGAATCCCAGTATGGTTCAAATGGGATTAAGTCTAATCAATAAAAATAATGCAGTATGGAAGAAGTATGGAAGAAATGAAATTTAAATCATTACAAAGAGGAGATTCAGTCTTTACTCTAGAAAGAGACAGAAGATCAATGTACCCAATCTTTGACCGAGCTAAAGTAGTAAAGGTAGGAGAAAGTAAACCCAGAGCTAATGAAAATGGTGATGGCTTTTCTAATCTTATAGAAATTGTTCTTCAAGATTCCATTGGTACAGTAACCGTATATTTACCTTCAGATGGAAATGAAGGCATTTATAACAATGTGTACTACACTCTAATTGGAAGTAATATTGTAAACGAAGTATCATTGCAAAGGTCACAGGCTCTTGGTATTATTAATAATGTAGGTAAATACGAGAACATAATAAAGGAATGCGATAATATCCTTGCTATGTTTGAAAACAAGGAGCCCACTAATGGTAGTCAATTCAATGAAGAATTCGCTTCATTCAGGAAAGATGTAGTATCAGTATTACAATCACAACAGCAAGCCATAAACCTTATGATGGATTCACTTGGCTTGAATAAACCGAAGGAAAATCCAGATGGCAAGTAAGTCAGTAAACATAACTATAAGTACTCCCTTGGGAGACTTACAGATATATACTGACCCAAAAGAACAGGCTAGAGCTGAGAGGTTAATTGCAGAAACTCCTTCTATCATGAGGAATGCTTATGATAGAGCTACTGAGAAATTCGGCAATCAACTTCTCAGACTTGTGAAAAAATGCCTAAGAACGGGTACTCCTCCAAGAGGAACTCATTGGGATCCTCACTCGGCTAATACCATTAAACGATACGGAGAGCATACCCTTTTGAATTATACGGGTCAGTATTTGAGATCAGTACAAATAGTAAAACAGAAGAATCGAACTTACGTAGGTATACCTACTAACCTTAAGAAAACCAGAAAGGGTGATAGGACTAGTAAAAGAACATTGAACCAAGTAGCTATCATGTTAGAGTATGGTTCTAGAGGTGGTAATTTACCTCCAAGACCTCTATGGGCACCAGCTTTCGAACAAGTAGGTGGTAAGAAGGTTCTGAAGGAAACTATAGTAAGAGAACTTCGTAAAGAAATAAAGAAATATAGATAATGGGATTTACAATAAGTAAAAATCAAGGTTCAGGTAGGACTGTTATAACGGTAACACCAGAAGAAAAGAATGCTACGGACAAAGATATAGTTCAGATCTTAACAGTAGAAGCTGTAGATGGGTCAACTAAAGAAGTAAAGCTTATCCACAAGAAAGGGGAAGGCAATTATGAATACACTTTCAGAGTTTCACCCACTGAATTATACTTTGAGCCTACAGGAGAAAGTAAAGAGGTTACTATTGTATCTACTAAACAAATGGTAATCAATGGAAAGAAAGTTGGTGATCCAGTTAATGTAAATTATACTAGGGAAAACTCGGGAGATGTATCTGGCTCTGGTACTACTCTTATCATGAGCTTAAACGATAATACTTATAATGATAAACTTGGCCAAGTAATTTTCATACAGGATGAATCAGGTAAAACTGTAGTTGTAACTTGTAGACAGGGTAAAAAAGAGAACACTGCTGGAGGGGATATTGGTCTTATCCAATTATGGTCTGGTTCTGGAGTTCCTGAAGGTTATGTACTTTGTGATGGAAGTCAAGTAAGTATAGCAGAATACCCAGAATTATATAAAGCTATTGGAGATAAGTATAATACTGCTTCTACTAAAGCTGGTTATATAAGTGTTCCAGACTTAAGAGGTAGATTTGTAGTAGGATATGATCCAAGAAATTATGAATACGAACGTATTGGTAATACTGGTGGGCAGGCCCTAGTAACTCTTACTCTAGACCAAATACCTCCTCATAGTCATAAGATTACGTTTAAAGAAGAAAAATGGGGAGACAATGCTAATAATAGACCATTCCCTGATCATAAAATACTAGATTCGGATTATTCAGCTTATACTCAGCCAACTGGTGGAGGTAGTGCTCATGAGAATAGGCCACCATATTATGTATTGGCTTATGTAATGAAAATAAGATAGGAGGTAATTATGGTAAATTCACAAGAGATAGTAGAGAGAACCTTCTATATATGCTTATTGAATGTTCTCTTAGAAAAGAAGATGGGACTTAATCCTGAGGATTATTTACCTTTATCACAAGAGAATGAAAAGAGATTCCAAGAAGATAAGGAAGCAATAGACAAATTTATTTACTTATTCGGTATAGGTAATAACCAGGTAAGAGGTCCTAAAACTTGTCCAAGGATAACTATAGAAAGCACTGCTTATTATCCTGGAGATATTGGAGTAGAGAAATATATCATTGGAGATAAATTAGAGGCAGGCAATTATCAGATGTCAGAGTTCCCGTATGAAACCAAGGATATCACTATTGATATTCATCTGGTAGCAACTACTCAGAATGATATGAGATTACTTCACTCTATTCTTCATGAAGCATTACCCACTAGGGGATATATAAGACCTTACTTCAATGATTTAGAAGAATGGGATAAAGGTAGGGTAGCTCCTACTGGGAATCTGTTTATAGAGATTGGTAATTTCTATGACCATCCAGATGAATCCCATGGATTATTGGAAAAGGTATACCAATATGTATGTAAGGATGGTATTATACCAGAAAAACTGGTAGAAATGGGGGATCTAATACCTATAAAAGATATAAGTCTTTTACTAGGACCAGAATACCAAAAGGACGAGGAGATGCTCAATCTCAATATACATGTTTAACTCAAAAATTTACTAAAATGAAAAAGTTAGTGTTTATGCTGATGGCACTCATTTTACCAGTGTCATTGTTTGCTGCAGAAGTAGAACCTTCAACTGGTTCAGAGTTCGTAATCAATCTGGGTACCTTTACGGGTATAGTAACTTTGGTATCATCTTTGGTTACTCAGATACTAAAGGTAATCCCAGCTATCAAAGACAACAAACTTGCTAAGATTGGTATATCTGCCTTAGTAGGTATTCTTGTATGTCTTATAGCTTGGGGATTACAACTTACACCATTATTGGAAAACTATCCTTTCTACCAGGTATTAATTTATGGGTTAGCTGCTGGTTTATCAGGATGTGGTTTCTATGATGTGATTAAGGCTATCGGAGGTTTATTTAAGAATAAAGAGGATTAATTTTCTAATAATACCAGTAAGGTAACGATACTTACTGGTATTAATTAAATTAATGTATAACCTATAAAACACAAGGATATGTCAAAATCACCAAGCGTTGTTTTTAAATTCGAGAACAACAATGTTCAACAGACTACTCCTCTTTTAGGAGTATCATGTTTCTTGGCTAGAACTGAAAAAGGTCCCTATGATGATCCTTCAGAATTAATCACTTCTTTCTCTCAATTCCAAAGAATATTTGGTAAAGAGATTGTACCTGATGGTTCTGTATCTAACATAGAGAAAGCTTTAGTAGGAGGTTCTAAGCTAAGAATTATTCGTGTATTGGGAGCAGGTGCTAAAAAGGGTACCATTACTAAAGCAGAAGACTCTAGAGTATTAGAAGAAGATGAGATTGAATTAGCTTCTGCTATACCTGGAGAAGTTCAAGCTTCTGAAGTAATGAAATTTACTTCTGGAGGTACTAATGTAAGCTTTGGTTTGGTAACTAAAGGGTATGGTGATCCTATTGGTTCTGGAGAAACCTTTAAAGTAGGTTTTTCTAAATCAGTGAATACCATCTTCTATAACATATACGATGCCAATGGTTCCATCCTGGAATCAGGTCCGGTAATTACTTATAAAACTAAGGATGCTCAGAATAAAACTTCTGTAGATTACCTGGCTTTAAGCAACTTTGCTAGTAATTCTGCATACCTGGAACCTAAGATGGTAACCACTACCGATAAGATTAAGTCTTTCGAAAACCTGGTAGCTTGGCTTCAGACTTCAATTGACCAAACCGAAAATCCCCTAACTATCCAAGTTGGAGGTAAAGAAGCAACCACTACTGAGACTATGTTCAATGGTACACTGGGTACTGCTGGTGCTGACCCAACTGCAGATGAATGGATTGCTTCTCTGGATTTGGTAAAAGATTATACAGATGTTTATCAGCTAGCTTGTTCTCATATTCATCAACATCTGAAAACAGATCAAGATGTTTTAAAAGTACATAAGGCTGCTAAAGATATGTGTGCTGAATTGCAAGAATATACCTATTACATCGAAGTACCTAAATATACTACCCATTATTCTGAGGGAACTCAGCCTAGAAATAAGCAGAGCATTATTACTTGGATTAATAATTGTTTGGGTAGTATCGGTAATTCTAAGTATGCGGCCTATTTTGCAGGTGGTATCAAGTACTACAATGAATTCGGGTTACTTACTAATTCAGATGTATTGGGTACCATCTTCGGTTTGGGTGATACTTCTGCTTCTAACTATGGACCTTGGAAGTCATTTGCCGGTATGAACCGTGGAGTAATCTATGATGGTCAGGGCCCAGTAAGTCCTAACTATGGTAGTGATTCTCGTTATAATGAACTAAACGAATTGGCTCAGATGTATGCCAACATGATTGTAATCAAAGATACTCCGTCTTCTGGTAAACAAACCATGTTATGGCATTGCTTCTCTTCTCAAGTAAAACAGGATTCAGAAAGATTCCTTTCAATTGTAAGGTTGAATTTGTACTTGAAGAAGACTCTTCGTCCTATATTGAATAAGTATTTGGAAGAGCCCAATATCTGGGGTACTTGGAAGAATATCTATCTTGAGGTAAAACCAATCCTAGATAATCTGGTAGATGAAAATGCTATGTCAGAGTATATATGGATGGGTGACCAAGATGCTGGCTCTTATTCAGAACTCTCTGTAAATAATGAAGCTGATGTCCGTCAGGGTAAATATAAAGTAATCCTGAAGTATAAGGATATTGTTCCTATGCAAGAAATTACAATTAACATTGTAATCGATGCAGCTTCTAAATCAGTTAATATTTCAGAAAACGAATAACATTAAAATCATAAAACATGGGAGCAAAAGTAAAGAATCCTAGAAAGAAATTCCTATGGAGTATCTCTTTCCCAAAACATCCTATCAATACGTATCTATTCCAGACTTGCCAACTTCCGGATATTGAGATTGACCAGGTTGCTCATGGAGATGTAAACAGGGATGTAAAAACTGCCGGTAGAGTTACCGTAGGTAATCTGGTAGTAGAGAAACTTTTAACTACTGCTGGTTCAGATACCTGGCTTCAAGATTGGCTATATTCCTGCCAGGATATGATAGCTGGAGGTGGATTAGTTCCTAGTGAATATTGGGAAACTGCTATTGTAAATGAACTTGCAGAAGATGGAGTATCTGTCCTAAATACTTGGCTGCTTGAAGAAGTTTGGCCTTGTAAAGTAACTGGCCTTGACTTAGATCGTATGGCTTCAGAAAACACAATAGAAAATATAGAATTTTCTGTCGGTACTTGCGATAAGTATTAACTCTCTTAGTCATTTTCTTACTAGAGTTTTAGGTGGAGGGGTGGGATTCCTAGATAAGGAGTTTCACCCCTTTCTTGTTGATACTTACCGCTACTATGAAATTATGAACTTTTAAAAATTAGATAAAATGGATATGACACTAAGAACCTTAGTATTCACTGCTCCTTCTGGTAGACTTTTTGAAATCAGAGAGCAGAATGGTGAAGATGAAGAAATTATCACCAACCCGGTAGATTCAAAGAATCTTATGAATCTTACCAAGTATATTTCAGCAATAGTAGTTAAAACGAATGCTACTAAGTCAGGTAGATTAACCATAGAGGATGCTCTTAAGTTACCCTTGCTGGATAGATACTGTATCCTATTTAATTCTCGAATCTTCTCTTTGGGAGAGGAAGTAGAATTTACTTATAAATGGGATAACAAGGATTCTGTAACTTACTCTCAGGACTTGAGAGAATTTCTTTTCGATTATGCAGTACTTCCTACAGAACAAGAAATGGAAGAAAAACCCAATGCCATTCCTTACTACCCGGGAAGAAAAGGAGAAGATGGATTTACTCTTATGCAATATACAGAGGAATTGAACTCAGGTAAGGTAATCCAATTCGAATTGATGGATGGAGAAAAAGAGTCTCAGATGGTTCAGCTTTCACCAAGTAAACTTACTCGACACTCTACTCTTCTTCTTCGTAACCTTAAGTTAAAGGTGGATGATAAATTTGAGAAAGTAGAAAACTTCTCTCTATTCTCATCAAGGGATATGGCAGAAATTCATCGGTTGGTAAATACAGTAGACCCAATCTTCCATGGATATACTCAAATCGAAAACCCAGAAACTGGGAACATGATGGATTACCCAATTATGGCTGCTCCTGATTTTTTCTACTTGACGGGAGATATAATTTAGAGGAAGATTACATATACATTACTCGGGCTGAGATAGTCTTAGACTATCTCACCTTTTTGTGTCTACCCGTTCGTAAAAGAAAGAAATTCCTACTCATAGCTGAGAATTATTATAAACAAATGAAGAAGAAAATGTCAACATGATAGGAGATACAAAAAGTTTAGTAGAAGTCGGGGTATCAATGGTACTCCGAGATAAGTTTAGCTCTGAAACCGGTAAAATTTCACAATCATTCAACAATATGATGAATGATATGAATGACTGGAACAGGGCTATTCGGATGAGTGCAGGTAATGCTGTACAAAACAGAATGAAATTCCTTGGAGGCATGGCAGAAGCTTATCAATATTCTGCTAAGGTCCAAGATACCATATTTATGGCCTCAAAGATTGCAGGAGCTACAGCTGAGCAACAAACAGAAATGATGCAATTAGCTCAAGCAGTCAATGCAGTTACTCCCTTGACTGCTGCAGATATTGCTTCCGGTCAAAGATATTTAGCAATGGCAGGTAATACAGTAGAACAGATAAAAGATATGACTGGGCCTGCTGCTAAGTTAGCATCTATCCTTGGTCAACCATTTGGAGGTAAAGGAGGTGTAGCTGACTTGATGACTAATATCATGTCAATGTATGTTATACCTTCTCAACAGGCTACTAAGGTTACCGATGATTTATATACTGCTGTAACTAATGCTAATATATCTCTTACCGATTTGGCTCAAGCTATTACTTATGCTGGAGCTGATATGGCTAATGCAGGCTATGACTTAAGACAGACTGCTGCAGCTATTGGTGTATTGGGAGATATGGGTATTCAGGGTTCATCAGCTGGTACTGCATTAGCAAATATGATCCGTTATTTGCAACTTTCTTTAGCCGACCAGAAAAAGAAAGGATTTAGTGCATTAACTAGTTTAGGTTTAAGTCCACAAGATTTCTTTGATGCTGAAGGTAATCTTATTCGATTAGATAAGGTATATCGTAAGTTTGGAGAAGCTCTTATGAATAAACCCCTTCTGGAAAGAACTAAAGCTTTCTATAATATCTTCGGAGTTCGAGGTACTCGTGATATCTCTAATCAGATTCGAAATATGATGGCTGGTTCTGATAAGATGACTAAGATCTTAGAACAATATGATAAGAACTCGGGCATAGTAGAACAGGTTACTGAGGAAAGATTAAAGACTCCACAGGGTATCATTGAAGCTTTCAAATCTAACTTTGAAAACTTAGTAGTAAATATAGGGTCAACTTTAGCCGACGTCTTTAACCCAATATTAACTGTATTCACTAAGATATCCCAATGGGTACAAGGAATAGCTGGTACTATAGGAGGTCAGATAGTAGTTAAAGCATTAGCTTGGGGTTCAATTACGGCTTTAGTAGTAAATGGCTATAGGTACCTAGCTGCTACTGGTAGAATGCTTTCTACTTATATGCAACAAACCAATACCCAATCTCAGGCTACAGCAAGTGGAGTTAGTAAGTCTGCAGCTGCAGCTGCAGTATTGGAGACCCGATTAATACATATCACTCAGATTATGAGGGAACAGTATTACCTTCAAAAGGCAATGGCATTCGGTTGGACTGCTGGACCTAGAGGAGGTTGGTATGGGCCAGATGGTAAACGTATTAGGAAGTTTGGAATACCCGGGCCAACATTGGGAGGACTTGGGGGAGGTACTACTAAACCGCCTACTCCTACTGCCGGACCTGCAGTAGCTAGGTTAGGTATGAAAGGCATATTCGGTAGATTGGCTGGATTCTTGGGAGGTCCTTGGGGAATGGCCATTGGTATAGCATTACCTCTTGTAGCAGATTATTTACCCAGGTTAATAGATTCCTTAAACAAGAACACTGATTCTAATCTATCAAAGGAAACTCTAACTAGCGATGAATATTTGACCGAGAAAATGGCAAGAGCTATCAGGGCAGCTTTATTGAATGATAAACCTAATGGTACTGTTAACATTACTATTGATGGAGCTCCTGTTGGTTCTGTAGCTCCAGGTGAAACTTTAGGAGTTAATTATGCTACTCAAATTGGATTAATACCTTAAATTATGGCAAGAATATTAGGAAAACTAGCGGGTAAGGTTGTTAAGAAATATAATAATCTTACCCAAGATACTGCTGGAGTACTTACAGGTCCCATAAATAAACTCTGGAGAGCTAAGATACACCTTAACCGATTAACTTCGGGTTTACCTAAGGATACTGCTCCCCGAGGTAAACTGTTTAATCCTAATGGGGCTTTGGGAGAAAGGGAAAGATCTTCCAAGAACCCAGTACTTAACAGTTCTCTTCAAAGTATTAGGAGATTACAACTTCAGCATGGAAATCTTAAGATTGACAGAGATGATCCTGCTCAAGGTAGGACTGTAGTAGAAAACAATAAACTTTATGGAGTAAGCCAAGATGTAAGAAAACTGAATCAGGTAATCATATATAATACTAATGTTAGCCCATACCAATATATTGTTTTACAGAATAGACCTCTGAGCTTTGATTTTAGAGGAGAAACAACTTGGGCTACCATTAAGTCTATGGGTAGAAATACTCCTATGTATCATTATACTGGTTCAGAAGATATTGTACAATTCAATGTATCTTGGTACTGTGATGATCCGGATAATCCTGCTGAAGTATTAACTAAATGTAGGTTATTAGAATCCTGGAGTAAATCCAATGCTTATCAAGCAGCTCCTCCAATCTTACAGATTCAGTGGGGAAATTCTGATACTTTTGAAGGTCATTATTATATACTTACTTCTGCTACATATTCTCTTTCTAATTTTAGAAATGCTTCTAGACAACGTATGAAAGGTTCAGTAGATATAAGAGAAGACCTAAATCTGTATCCTGCTACTGCTACTCAAGAATTAATATTCAAACGAGTAAGCTCATATAGTTTATCTTATGAGGATATTGTTAAAAGTAAAGCTGCAGAAAAGACTGTGGGTATTTTTACAACCGATAAAATCAAGTAACCATGGATATAACTTCTTATTTAGTTGGAGCAAGTCCATACGATAATGGATTTACTCTGAATTATGGAGATGGAGATTATTCTTTAGAATCCTACCCATTACTTATACCCTCTTCTCCCAATGACTTTCAGCATACCCTGAAAGAGGGTGAAACTCTACAGAATATCGCCTATAGGTATTATGGAGATTCTGGTAAATGGTATATTATTGCTGAGTATAATAACATAATAAATCCGTTCACTGAATTAAAAGGTGGAATGGTATTAATGATACCGGCTTATGGAAGTTAAAGCAAATAATCCCATATTATATAAAGGCACAGGTACTCCTTACCTAGCCATTTTTGATAATCAAGGTATACCAGTTATAAACCCTCTTACTGGTATACCTTTAGGGGCGTATATAAGTAGCTGGTCATATGTATATGATGAAGAAAAAGAAAACTTAGCTACAATAACTATTGATACTGGTAATCCAGATACTGTAGATGTAGAAGCTTTACAGGAAAATAGAGATATCTTTTTACAGTGGGGATATATTTTTAGTGATGGTACATTTGTATCAAGCCCCGCTATAAATATCAAAGTAAGGGATTTCGATTGTATATTTGATTCTACAGGTACCCATATAACTATCAAATGTATTGATGGCACGAATCATCTTAGGTTTATGCCCCCTCATAAACCTACTGAGGATACCGATGATAGTATGGTTAAATTCTTGGATTCAGGATGCGGATTAAATGTTGGAGTAATAATAGAAAGGTTTGAGTAATGGCAAATATAATAAGTAATCAAGCTTATCAAGCTATACAGGTACCCACAGAAGTTACTCCTGAAGTACAGGGTACCATTCTATATGCCAATCAGTTTAGTGGCATAGGTCAAGTAGGTATGCCAGACGATTTAGCTGAAGTACTTAATTCTAACTTAGGTACAATAGGTAACAATGTTCTAGTTCAACTAGAAGCTAAGATGGCTGCTTATGGTAATGGGCCTTGGTATGTGGATAGTAGAGATGGGGTAATTTACATACATAACCGTAAGTTTCAACAACCTCCTCATCATACCTACATATTCCAAGCTGAAAACGGAGAAGTATTAAGAGTATCTTTTACTACTCAAAGATCTACTAAGCAGGAGATGATGCAAGTGGGTAATACTATAAAACCTGAGGATAAGCAAATACAAATCCAGGTAAGTTACATCGATGACCAACAGAATGAGATTCTACATGACCCACTACAGTTAGATGCCCTATCTACAGTAGATGTGCAAAGCCCAGGATTATTTCATAGATCCCACGAAGTTTTAAAACCCAATGTTGATAGTAAGGTAGAGAAATGGAAAGAAGATAGATTGAAATCCTTAGATGAAGAATTGGCTTCTAAAAAACAAGCTCAAAGACTAAAGACTGAATCTGCTAAGAAAGAATATGATGCTAAGGGTACTGGTTATTTAGATGCAGGTGGTGGATTAGAGTCTATGTCCGATACAGAATTAAGGGATGCTACTTCTCAAATGCTAGAGGAAGCTTATACTAAAGGAGAACTAACTAATATAAAATCTTCTATTGATGCACTAGTAGCGGGAGGAATGGACCTTACTTCTGCAATGAAACAAGTATACCAGGGTTTAAATTTCGTATTCAAAAATAAATACACTGAGGTATGGACTGAAGTTTGGGAAGATCCTCGTTCATATTCTTCTGGGGAATTAAAGTCTTCTAGTCGTGTGAATAGTATGACTGAACTGAATGCAGAGAAAAGGAAAACTCAGGAGGGGCTAGCTAAAATGCAAGAAGATCCAAATATCATTGTCTATCCTTTAACTCTTCATGAAGAATCCTATTACCCTCAAACTTATAATCCGGTTCAAGCTGGTAGAGGCCCTGGAGATAATCACGGGTATTATCGAAGCAGAGTAAAGGTATTCAAAAAAGTAAAACAGCTTTTGAAAGTACCTGCTTGGAAAACTCTTACTAACTTATATGATAGAACTGGAGGAGTAGGTAATAGAGAAAGAGCAATGAGAATAAATGCTAATGGAGGTTTAAAGATAACCGAGAAAAAACTAATCTGTCAAATGCAAGTAGTAGGAAGACCTTCATTAAAAACCTCAATGGTACTTCAGCTTTTGAACGTTGGTAAAAGGTGGTCAGGGTATTGGTATATAAAGAAATGTACTCATAGAATGGATGCTGGTACAGGATATATTACTGACTTAGAATTAGTTAGGAATAATGGAACAGCTGGCTTTCAAGTTGCTGCTGGTAATATTAATACCCAAGATGTGGTATCTAATAATGCCCGAAGTCAAGGAACCACTGATGTAGGTAAAAATAAAGCTGGAGATGCTCATTCTTCTGATTTTACCATAAATGCTACTAAGGCAGAATATGAAGCTTTCAAAGCCTTGGATGGTAATACCGAAGAACAAAGAAAGTTTGTTCAAGATATGGTTATCTATAGGGAACAGAATGCTAATACTCCTACTAAAGGTAATGATGGTATCATAGAAGTAGAAAGAACTGTATACCAATCTACGGGTAAGGATGGAGAAGATGTAGTTACCATTACTAATGTTAAACGTAAAAAGGTAGAAGCTACTAAGGATGTATATCGAAAGTATAATTTCAATATAGATTACATTATTAAACAGATGAACCAAGACTTTTCTAAAACCGAATGATATGGCTTATGAATCAGCAAAAACAATAACTGAACAAGGATTAGAATCCTTGGGAAGATACTATTCAGTGTACAGGGCCATGGTAGTTAATAACACAGACCCAGATCATATGAATCGTATAAAAGTGGCTATACCAGAGGTAATGGGAGGAATAGTACTCTGGGCTTATTCAAAGGGTCAACATGGATCTACTGGGTCTGGTTTTAAAATGATGGCTCCTAAGAATGGTGATATAGTATATATTACCTTTGAGTATGGTGATCCCAGTAAACCTCTATGGGAATATCATGGTTGGGCTCAAAACCAAATACCTGATATCCTGGATGATCCCGATACTATGGGTATAGTTACACCTAATGGGAATAGAATCTGGTTAAATGATAAAGATGGGTCACTTAAGATGTACCTATATGGGTCTGCTACTATCTATGCTGAAGGCCCAGTAAGTATAAATTCTAAAGCTCAAGCTTATGTGAATGCCTCAAAGGTTATAGTGAACCAAGGTAATAATGATGGTATAATCAATATCAATGAATTAACCCAGAAACTAAACCAATTAGTTTCAGAGATAGAATCATTAAAAGCTCAATATAATTCTCATACCCACTCTGGTATTCAATCGGGACCTGCAGTTAGTGGACCTGTTATTACTCCAGTTACGAAACCATTTTCTACTTTTAATAAAACAGATTATGAGGATTCTAAATTTGTACATTAATGGCAAATAACTTATACACTAATATTATCGGTATTGGTCCTTTGTTTCCAATACGGATTACTGAGAATGAAAAGGGAGAGAAAGGTTGGTATCCAGTAAATGGAGATATTGAACTTGTTCATAATAACCTATCTGCTCTCCTTTGGTATGATATAGGTCAAAGATTCAGGCAAGAAGATTTTGGTACTAGGCTATGGGAATGTATAGAAGAACCCAATACCCAGGCTTTAGCTTTCTTGGTAAAAGACTTCTTAAAGAAAGCTATCTCTACCTATGAAACTAGGATTACTTTTAAAAGCCTGAATATGAGGTTAGAGGGTACCAAGCTTTTCATCGAAATGAATTATGTAATTAATCAAACTGGTAGCCAACAGGTATTGGGTATTAGTTATGATAGGTCTGAAAATATTTTAAAACCTTACTAATATGATAACGAATAAATGGCTAAACCCTTATCAGAGATCCTTTCAACAGATTAAAGCTAAGCTGATCGAATCTCTTACTACTATCAAGGATAAGAATGGTCAGACTCTTATCACGGATTATTCCGAGGGTAATATTCTGATAATTATCCTGTCTTTGTTTGCAGCTATTGCTGAAGTACTTCATTATTACATTGATAACGTGGGTAGGGAATCTTTCTTATCTACGGCTCGGCGTTATGATAGTGTAGTAAAGCATGGCTTATTGGTGGACTATCACCCAAGAGGAGCAGTAGCTGCTTCAGTAGATGTAATCCTAACTCGTGATCTTACAGGTAGTAATATTGCTTCTAGGTTGACTATCCCAAAAGAAACTCTCTTTACAGATGTTAATGGTAACTCCTGGCTTTCTGCTAGAGACGTAACTTGGTATGCTAATGTTACTACTTGTAAAATACCCCTGATTCAACATGAGAAATATAATCAGTCTGGGTTGTCAGGATTAGTAATACCTTCCGAAGGTAGACCAGAAATCACAATAGGTAAATTACCCGATGGTAAATACTATGAGCATGGTACAATGCAATTATCCATCGATGGAACTACTTGGACTTTAGTAGATACCTTTGCTTATTCTAAACCTTCAGATAAACATTTTATGGTAACTGTCAATGCTAGCCAAGTTGCCGTAATAGTATTTGGAGATGGTACCTTTGGTTCTATACCTTCTGCAGGTCAAAAGGTAACATCAGCAAGCTTCTATATCACCACGGGTATTCAAGGTAATGTACCAGCTGGTTCTATTGTACAAACTCCAGCCATAGTAAAAGCTTCTATATCTGAGGCTACCACTAGTAATCAATATGCTGCAGGAGGAGGTTCTAGTTATGAGAACTTTGGTATGTTAAAAGAACATATACCATTGAGTGTTAAAACTCTTGGAGTAGCTATAAGCAAACAGGACTTCGTAGATTTAGCTATGCTAATAGATGGAGTAAATAAAGCTGCCGTAGATTATGAATGTGGAAGAAAGCTTACAGTATATATCAGTGCTGATAATGGTGGAGTAGCTGATTCTGCTATGATAAACAAGGTTTATACCCAACTATCACAGAGAGCCCCCTTAACTACTTGGCTTCAAGTTAAATCTGCAGGATTAGTAGATATAACCTTAGAGATAGAAGTAACCGGTAAGAAATCTTATAAGACCAACGAAATCCAAGCTCAAGTTCTGAATGCCTTATACAATGCTTATTCTATTGAGAACTCCGAGATTGGGGGCAAAGTAAGAATCTCAGATATTTATGCTTTGATTGATAACCTATCTACGGTAGATTACTTACATATCAAGAAGTTCTATATTAAACCTTGGCCTGTTACCATATATGGTAACAAGGAATTACTTCTTGGTCAGTTTAAATTAGAGAAAGCTAATGGGTCCATGACCTATTTTATAAACTTTACTGGAAGCAATTCATACACTGTAAAAGCTTCAAGTGGAGGATTCCAAACTACTGGCTCTGTAGGTAGTACTATAAACATCACTGATAAAAATAATGGTATCACTTTCTCTTTGGACATACAAGCAAATGGCTATCAACAGGGATATCGTTATTCTATTACTATCTCAGAACCTAATATGGATTATGAAGATCCTGGATATAACTTACCTGTATTCCAGAAATCTTCTCAATTAACTTTAACTGTTCACGAAACTGTTTAATATGATAGACCTTAAGAAACTTATAGATTTCCTACCTTTTGAATATAAAGACCAAGACACTTATAAGGTAGATGGAAAGGGTATCTTAGAAAGGTTCCTAGAAATTTGTGGAAGTTATTTTCAAGATAATATATCCGCAGATATTGAGAGTTTACTAGGAATAACTGACTTTGATACCTGCCCAGAGATTTATTTGAATTACCTTTGGGAAAGCTTTGGGCAATTACCTTTTGCAAGGTGGAATAATATTGATGAAGGGGCTTTTAAAACTTATTATAATGGTCTGTTAAGTGAAGCTGAATTAAATAGCCTTAAGTCTAAATGGATTTTACCTAAGAAAGGGGCTTTAGCTTTAACTACTAAACAGATAAGAGATTTACTCAAGTATTCTATATCTCTGATAAAGATACGAGGTACTTCTCAGTTCTTTGAAATATTATTCCGAATGTATGGGTTAAACTGTACCATTGATGACCCCGCTAAATCAGGTTATGATGGTTGGTTAAAAACACATCCTTACTTTGACCAAGATCAGTATTATGATAAATCTAACTTTGATAACATTTACGGTTGTAGTCAATGTATCAATGTAACCTTCCATATAACTGGACATGGCTATTCAAATAACTCGGGAGAATTTATAGAGTTCAGAAAAGCTATAGAAAATATAATCGATAGATTTAAGCCTTATCATGTAGGAGCTACTATTGATTATGGTTTTAATATAAATGATAATTATCTGATAACAGCCGATTTTGTAGACCCAAATATAAACACTATTCAGCCTGGGTATATAACCTCTGTACCTATTAAGGTTACAGTCTCTAGTAATTATCAAAATGCCGACTTAAGGTATCAGGTATCTGGAGATGGTAATACTTGGGGTTACAAGAAATATGAAAATGGCACTATTTTTAATGCCACTATAGGTAATCAGACTTATTATTTTAGAAGTGTGGGAGACCCGACTAAAGTTACCCAAGTTCATGTAAAATTAAAGGAAGTAGTCAAATCCTATAATATATCGGTTAATCCAACTACACTGCATATTACACCAACTAATAAGGAGGTATCGGCTATAGTTACAGCTACTCTTTATCAAGAAGGTAAACAGACTCCAGTTAATATACAATTGGTTGGGGAAACTGAAGTTAAGCCTTCTGGTTCAACTTATAAATTTAAAGAGCCAGGTACTTATGAATTCCAGATTGTAGAATACCCAGTAAAAAGAGTTTCACTGGTTGTTACTAGAGAACCTAATAAATACAAGGTTAAATGTACTCCAGAAGAATTCAAGCTATCAAGTAATGTAACTAGTTTAGCTAAAACCATACTAACTATAGAAGATGATTATGATGAGGAAGGTTTGGAATGTTACTTGATTGGTAAAGATGATACTAGGTATAAATCTGGGGATACTTTCCAAACATTTGGTACTGGAGTTTATAAGTTTGCTTGTACTAAGGATAATTTAGAGAACTTTGATGGTATAGGAATATTTACCGTATATACCAGTATCTCTAAATTCACTTATCATTTATCTAAAGAATATCAAACTTTATCTTTAGAGATGGGAAGTGGATCTGTAAATCAAGAACTTTACTTATCAGTAACTCCCTCTGATGATCCCGATAATCTTATAGATTATGGAGTTAGTATTTATTGTGATAATACTAAGTTAACCGATATTACCTTGAATAAATCTGGTAATGGTAAAGCTAGTGCTACTTATTCATGCAATAAACCGGGAAGTTATAAAGCTGTATGTAAGGGAGATCCTTCAGTTTATACTACTTGGTCAGTATATAGTTATACCAAACCAGAAGATCCCTATATTTATATCGAAGCAGTAAATCCTTCAGATCCTAATTGGATATCTCCAAAGGATTGGGCTAATACTCCAAATAACCAGAAGGTAAATGTATCATATCAACTTGCTGAAGGTAAGTCGGTTACTATCCGAGTAATGCCTTTCGAAATAGAGGGATATGATTCAGTATTACTTATGGAAACCGGAGCAGAGTATAAATTCGAAGAAGTTATTACTTTAGATAAAGCGGGTACCTATACCTTTGTTGGTAAGGGTAATAAAGACAAGAAGGCTACATTAGTAATCAAAGACTATAATCTTGAAGTTAAGATAAGTTGTAGTCCTGAAAGAGCTACTCTAAGTGGGCAAGGAGAAGGAGAAGTATATACCACTGTGGTATGTTCTTCTAATCATAAGGATTTTATAACTGATGTAAGATTAGTGGGTCAAGCTGATTCACATCCAGTACCTTATGAATTTAGAACTTCTAATCCTGGTACTTATATATTTGAAGCTGTTAACAAAACCGATGTAAGGTGTACATTTGAAGTTACTTTAGCTTTTGATGTACAACCAAATGAATTGGTTTGGAACTCTGATGATATTAGCAGTAAAACTTTAGAAATAGATATACCCGAAAATACAGCATGGAGAATAACCCCGAAACCTCAGGAATAAATCAATATTACGATATGTATACTGAAACGTCCACCACATCTATAGTATCTAAGGGATTTACCGTAGCTTTTGCTACAGAGTGTCTTCAATTCTTATATGATCTTCGATGGATGATCCTATTAGCATTCATATTGATAATTGCCGACTTCTGGTTTGGAATGAATGCTAGTAAGTTAAAGGGCATACCCATTAGAAAATCCAGAGCTGGAAGAAGAACTTTTAATAAGATAATAGATTATATATGTTACTTATTAATGGGAGCAGTTCTTGGTAAGGCTATTGGAGAACCCTATGGGTTAGATCCCCTAGTAGTATCTATAACCGTATTGGTAGTATGTTATGGATTCGAAGTGGATTCTATTTATGGTCATATATGTACATTACACGGAGTAGAAAAGAGATACAGTATCTGGAAGATACTTTGGTCTATAGTAACCTTGAAGTTCAATAACTTATCTGAAGCTTTCAAGGATATGTCAGAACAATCTAGGAATTATAAACAATCTAAAAACAATAGTAACAATGAAAACGTACTTTAAATATGAGGGTTTGATTAAATCTAAGGAGGCAGCAGAAGCAATTGCTGCCCCTGTTGCTCTTGGCCCATTCTGTGGATTCGGCTCAGTTAAGGTATCTGGTAATAAGCTATCAGTTCAAGCTAAAGCAGAAAATGGTAAGGTATTCAAGAATGATGTAGCAGATAGGATTACTGCCAGATACATGGTAAAGAATTCTGAAGATGGAGAATCACCTCAGATAAACTTCGGATGTATTTCTAGGGATGGTTATATATTCATCTCTGATGATGAAGAGATAGTAGTAGATAATATCCAAGGTGCTCAAGGGGCTAATTCAGATATCTTCTTATTCGCAGTTCATCAAGAAGTATCAGAACCAATTGAAAACCCTATTACTTTCGTAGCATATTGGTCTTCATCTTATGAAAGCTTATATACTCTGTATAAACAATCACAGAATCCTTACTATCCCTTAGCAGAAGACAAAATCTCTTGGGATATAGTAAAGAATAATCCTGCTTCACATGAGAAACTGAATTATACCTATCTTAATTCTCAAGTAGAGGGTGCTTGTGAACCCTACAGAAATAGTAAGAATACCATGGTACTGATTGGAGTATATGGTTCTGGTACTGATGCTAATACGAAGGAGTCAGAAAACTATGCAATCATCCCTTATGGAGGTTGTTTCCCTCAACCACTACCCTTTAACTCAGCCTACAATGGGATCATGACCCATTCTATTCAAAGAGTAGAACATGTACTGGAGGGATTCGGAGGTAAAGATGACCAGACTAATGGTATAACTAATCTACAAGAATATCTTACTAATCTGAAGAATGAGCTTATAGAAATGATTAAAAACTCGGCTTCTTCAGTTCCCACTGGATTAATCGCTATGTTTTCAGGTACTACTCCTCCAGATGGTTGGGCATTCTGTGATGGTATGTCTGGTAGACCTAATCTATTGGGTAGATTTGTAGTAGGGTATGATCCAAGTAATCAGGATTATAATACCATTGGTAACATGGGAGGAGAAGCCCTAGTAACTCTTACTCTAGACCAAATACCACCACATAGTCATAAGATTACATTTAAAGAGGAGAAATGGGGAGACAATGCTAATAATAGACCATTCCCTAATCATACTAGGCCTGACTCAGGTTATACAGCAGATACTCAAGTAACCGGAGGAGGTAGTCCTCATGAGAATAGACCTCCTTATTTCGTACTAGCTTATATCATTAAACTATAATTCTATATAAACTTTTAAAATTATTAGGGCTTTTATATTTAAAGAACAGCTAATCGCTTCACACAAGTGGAATTCTTATTGGGAAATAAGTTACACTGGAAAGGGAACCTCATGCACTGGGTTCCCTTTTTTTATGTTAGTAATGTAAGTCTTCTTTAGCTTTCTCTTCCCAATATCTTATATCTTCTTTAAGTTCTGAGATATATCTTACCGAAGATTTAGTTCTAGGCATATCAAAAAACTCTACTAATAAAATGTTAGTGATACGAGAACCATCCTTGATTCTCTCTTTAATATAGGGAGGAGGACTAAGCAATATCTCGAAGATCAAATAAGCATCGGGAGATAGGTTCTTCTTCATATATTTATATAACATATCAAGCATTTCTCCTTTAGCTTTCTCTTCTTCTGTATCATCTTCTAGTTCTTTATCATTATCGAATAAATCTTCTAATTGGTAAAGATTCTGATGATATTCTGCTCCCTCTCCATAAGCAGTTCTTAATAAATGATTCTTAAAGGTACTGAGAGAAGCTAGTATCCTTGCTTTTAAATGTTCTTCTTCACAAGTACCGTAATATTTATTAAAGACAAATAACATCTTATCCCAGAAATAAGAACTTATGATATCTGGTGTAACATTAAACCTCCTATTATCAATTTGCTTAGTAAGACGTCTGATAACTGGTTTACAGATTTTATACATCCTATCAAAAGTTTCTTTATCATAATTTTCTTGCATAGGTTTCAACCTATGTATCTCTGATCCGTTGTTGCCATTTTCCTTTATCTTCATAAGTCTATGTTTAAAATGATATGCAAATATAAGTATAATAAATCAAATATAAAATAATATATTAATAAAGTTCACCTAGAAGCTGAGGATTAGTGAGTACTAGGATGAGAGTCTATATGTACAACTCTAACCGAGACTATAGAAATCTATATGATTATACTTAATTATATTGCAATATGAAAAAAGATAATACCAAGTTTGAATTTGACACCAGCTTTCAATTAGAAATCCTAAGGTATCTCTTAAAGGATAAAGAGGGAGGTCTAATAATCAAAAAGATTAAACCAAGTTACCTAGTTCTGATTGAGCATTCTTTAATTGCCGAGGGCATATTTAAGTTCTTCAAAAAGAAAAACAAGATGCCTTCTAAGAATATCCTTAAAGAAGTTATAAAAGAATTGCTTGAATCTAAAAATTACGTTGACCTGGTTACTAAGGATGATATACCCAATATCCATAAAATAATTGATGACCTATATTCAAATCCCTTGAATGATTCCGAATACATTCGAGAAAAGATATATCAATTCTCTACCTATGTAGAGATGAAGAACTTGAATGATTCTTTTGATTTGGATAACTTCGAACAATACGAAACCTATTCAAGGAAAATAGAAAAGATACTTCAAAACTCAAAACCTAAGAAAGATGATGAACCTATTTTTATGATAAGGGATATTACAGAAAGACAATTCAAACGTCAAGCAGAACCATCTGTAATACCTTGTCCATTTAGACAACTTAATGATATTACCAATGCTGGAGGTTACCCAGAACATTCAGTAAATGTTATTCTCGATAAACCCAAAGCTAAGAAAACTTTCTTCATGGTAAACTTGGCAAGAGGCTATTTAAGAATGAAGAAATCGGTTTTATATGTAGATACTGAAAATGGTAAAGAACAAATCATGGACCGATTTATTCAATCCTCTATCAATAAAACTAAGAAGGAATTATATTCAGGTGAATATGATAAACTCGAAGCTAAACATCTTCGTAAACTTGCAAGATTTGGAGTTGAACTAGTAGTTGAAAGAGTTCCTGCCATGATTACGGATTGTAATTATATAAGGGAACTTATAATTAAGCTAAGAAACCAGGGTATCAATATTAAAGTACTGATGGTGGATTATGCAGGAAAGCTTGCTTCAATTGCCAGAGATAAAGAGGATTTCGACCGTATATCAAATGTATATATTGATATTCAGAATCTAGCAGAAGAGATGGACTTAGATATCGTATGGACTGCTCATCATATTACCAGAGAGGGTAAGAAACATAGGACTACTAGATATGATGAAAATGATATCTCGGGTTCTATTGCAATTGTTCGTAATGCTCATACAATAGTTGGTCTTAACTCTACTGAACAAGAAGAAAAAGATGATATACTTCGTTGTGAATTAGTAGTACAAAGAGATGGTTTACCTAGTGGTAGAGCATTATTCAAATGCGATGTTGAAAGGCAAAGATGTGTAGAGTTTACTAAAGAACAACGTAAACAGTACGATGAAATATATGGTGAGAAGCTCGAGGAATCTCTCAAGAAGAAAGGGAATCCCGATGCTAATGAAGAGAAGCGAGCTAAAACCAGTGGAGATATATAAACCTAAAATATAAGATTATGATTAAGAGATTAGAAGGAATCCAAAAAGGTCAGAAGGTTTACTTAGTACCTTCAGATTCAAGATGTACTCCACAATATGCAGAAGTATATTCAGTGGGTCCCAAGTATATCAAGTTAACTGGAGTTAATATAAGTTTAAGGGAGTTCTTCTCTGAAGATGGAAGATCTGCTAAATGGGGAGGATGGGAACTTTTCCTTTCAAAGGAATCCTATGAAGAACACAAAGAATTACTTTCACTTAGGTCACAGGTAGTTACTTTATTTGAGCAAATGGTACTGAAATGCGAAGACCTAGATAAATTACGTAGGCTAAAGAAAAGATATGCCCAATATGATGATCCATTACCATTTTAACCATGAGTAAGATCACTAATGAATTTAAAACCAAGCTCTACAATTATTTTATTAAGAGCTTGGGCGCTTACAAATATAAACACGGTTGGATGAAATTACCCGTATGCCCATTCTGTCATAGGGAACATAAGATGGGAATTAATCTTTCTATGTACCGTACTAATTGTTTTAGATGCAATTATCATATGAATCCTGCTCAACTAGTAATGGATGTTGAAGGATTTGATACTTATGCCGAACTTTTAAAATTTCTAGACAATGGAAACTTTACAGACAAAGCTTTCTCAGAAGAGAAGATTGAATTATCCGATGCTAAGCCCGTCTATCTTCCAGATGGGTTTAAACTCATTAATCAAGGAACATCACAAGTTGCAAGAAGCATTAGAAGTTACATGTCGAGCCGTGGGTTCACTATCGAAGAATTATCAAAACACGGTATCGGATATGTTGCCACTGAGGGACCTTTTTTTGGGTACCTCATCATACCATATTATTATAAGGGCACGCTCAGGTATTACAATGCGAGAAATGTTATTGGACAGGGCCCAAGATACAATAATCCAAATAAAGATATTACAGGACTTGGAAAGGAATTTATTATCTTCAATCAAGATGCCCTCGACATGTATAGTTCGATATTTATCTGTGAAGGAGCAATCAATGCACTTACTATGGGAGACAGGGCTATTGCCACCATGGGTAAGGCAATCAGTGCTTACCAAGTTAACCAGCTTATCAAATCTCCAGTTAATAGATTTATATTACTCCTGGACCCTGATGCCATCAAATATTCAATCAACCTGGCTTTCAAATTGGTCGCTTATAAAAAGGTCAAAGTTATACAATTGCCTGAAGGTAAAGATTGTAATGATCTAGGCCGTAAAGAAGTACTTAAGTTAATATATAATACTCGGTACCAATCTTATCAAGATTTATTGAAACTCAGAAACTCCTTGGATTGAGGATTTCCTATTATATTATATAAACTTAAAAATGAGAAAGTATGAAACAGTTCCTTATTGAATGGTGTATAAACCTGAGTATTGTTATACTAGTAGTAATATATGTAGGTAACTTCTTTTTAGGATGTTATCTTTTAGATGTTTTAGATGATAATATCCTAAAGGGGGCAATATACCTATCTTTATGGGTAATATTTTATGCAGTAACTACAGTAACATGTTATATGGTATTTTTTCGTAAGAAATGAGAGACCCTTCTATTCATATCACAAAGCATCAATTCGAAAAAATCCTATCTCAGTTAGAGGTATATAATTTTCCGATTGATGCTTTCTTTGTTATTGCTCGTAAGGAAGCAATAAATACTAGAGTTGTAGTTGTTACAAACAATAAGACAACTAAGAAAGTTTCTAACATTTTACTAGCATCTAAGGGAGATGCTGCTTTAGTTGCTGATATTATATATGCAACTCGTATAAAACTAAAGCATAGAGGAGTTAGAAAAATAAGAGAAACAGAACCAAGGAATTGGGCAGTATGTAAAAAGATAGCAGAATCCTGTAATCAATTCTGTGAAGATTTTCAATTAGATACCCGGGAAGGTTTTATCAAATATATCGAACTAGGTATCAAAAAGATGGATGGCAATTACAATAACCTTTTAAATAGGTTATCTGCCATGTCGGAAAAGATCTCAGATTTATATTCTGCTACTTTGGAAATGGAAGAAGATTCTGGTAATGCTAAAGCTATACATGATTACTTTATAAAGAGAGTAGCTGATGTTACTGGCATATATGAATCATTCGTTAATCAGCCAGATAAGTATATACACTTTGTAAGGTTAGATAAATTTCTATCAGAGAAAGGGTGGGACCCAATTCAATTCATAGATGCTCAATTTGAATCCCTTGCTTGGTGTAATGGTTTACCTGAACCAAGTCAGATGTATAATGACAAGGCTATAGAAAGGTATAATAAATACTTATTTAAACATAAAAATCAATCCTCATCGGAGGCTCCTAAAATAGAAGGAAGTCTCTGGTCAAAAATTAATCAATCATGAAAGCTTTTAAAAATCGTTTAGAAGAGATGGCAGAAGCCACAGTAAATGCTTTGGATTATTCCGATAGCAAAGTAGAATACCCAGATATTTCTATGGTTCAGAAATGGCCTAAGGAAATAATCTTGCCCTTGTATGATTTATATAAAAATACTCGGTATTCAGAATTAGCTTCAATTCTTATGTATACTCAGCATCAGGCTAGATTTGGAGAAATAGGGGAATTGATGCTGGGTATCGGATTAGTAGAAATGATACATTATGATAAACTGGGAGACTTTTTATTAAAGTCTTCCAATGTAATGGATACGGATATACCAGGAAATAATCAGTTAACTGTACATCCCCTAATAGATCTTGGTACTTCAGCAGAATCTGCTTTAAGATTATCATTACAAGCAGAAAAAGAAACTCTAGAAGAATATTATAAAGTATTCGATTCTCTGAATAAAAAAGAAGAGTATATAAAGAGAAGTGATTATATTCCAGTTACCTATCTTATTCAGAAATTCATTGCTGATGAAGAATATCACATTTCTCTTTTAAAGAAAGCTCTGAAAGAATACGAGGATTCCGATGACGAGCCTAAGAAATGTAAATCAGTAACAGTAATCATATGAAAATCATAATTCGTAATTGTAACGTTGCAGAATTAGATATACCTCTAAAATATGCAACTAAGTTATATAACGAATTTGCTATCAGACACCCCAATGCCTTTTACCTCCGTACTAGGCAACGGGGTATGCAAAACTGGGATGGCAAAATAAAGTATATAACCAAGACTGGTCAATTTAAGATAGGCTTACTTCCTTCAGTATATAAAAGATGTATTGAACTTGGAATTAAGCCTATCATAGTAGATATGAGACAACCTTTACCTAAAGTCAGTAAAGTTGTAACTCAGATAGGTAAGTATAAATTAAGACCCGAACAAGAGAAAGCTGTTAAGGCAATCTTATCTAATAAACTAGGTGAAACACCTTTTCAGATTGGGGTATTAGATTATACAGTAAATGCAGGTAAAACTCTGATTATGTCTGCCTTATATTTATCATATAAGAAGCAGTTAAAGACTTTGCTTATAACTAATGACTCCGATTGGTTAAATCAAGCTAGAGATGAATTTAAGCAATATCTACCGGGAGAAGATATTACCTTTGTTCAAGGTAAAGTTTTAAACTGGAGTAATTTTACTATTGGTATGGTTCAATCTATTTCTCGGAATATGAAATATTATCAGAATGAACTTGCTAAGATTGATATGGTATTAATCGATGAAGCTGACCAAGGAGGTAGTAAGCAATATCAGAATGTGATCACTAGGTTATTTAATACCCGAGTTAGAATCGGATTATCTGGTACCATTTATATGAGTAAGCTTGCCAAGGATAAAGTTAAGAATATGAATTTACGTTGTTTCTTTGGCGATGTAATAGCAGAGTTTAAACTTAAGGACTCGATTAAGAAAGGGTATTCAACAAAGACAATTGTAAAAACAGTAGAAGGTAAACCTTGGTTTGGTAATTGGGAATCAGATTGTATGTCCTATAATGAAATATATGATGATTCCATTACCCATAATAAGATTGCCTGGACCATGGCATTAGATAGGTTGAAATGGAACCTTAATCAAGGTAGATATCCTGCTCTCGTAGTATGTAAGCATATTGCACACTGTGAAAATCTATGCAAATTCTTTAAAAAGAAGCTAGATAATAAATATAATATTGCTTATGTGCATGTTAATACTCCTACTAAATTAAGACAACAGATAATGAAGGATTTTAGGGAGGGTAAAATAGATATCCTGGTATCAACTACAATTATTGCTCGAGGTAAAAACTTCCCTAAGCTCAGATATTTGTTGAATACTGCCAGTATGGATTCTCAAGAAAAATCAATTCAGTTCTTAGGACGATTGGTAAGAAAGGATGAATCCAAATCCAAAGTTTACCTAGATGATTTACATTATCCCGGGAATTATTTAAGTAGGCATGGGAATCATAGAAGAAAGTATTATCAAGATCAAGGACTTAAAGTTATCCGGTTAAGTAAGCTCTGGGATAAGTACCCTAGACATAAGCCTTTTCAAGGATAATAATTTCTGACTATGAGTATATACTTTTTCTCCGTAGGAGGAAAGGTATATTACATGTTACGTTAAGAGGCATTAATCATTAATAATCATAAACAATGAAGATTCTACAAAAAATCAAATCATTATTCAATTGTTCTGTAATACCTCCAGAACATATATTCAATGGCATAGGAATAGAATATATAACTCCTATCAAAAAATCCAGGGATAAGCCTGATGAAGTTCGATATTATTTTATGATTCATTTTCAATCTGGGTTAGTAATCAAAGTTCAGATATATACTTCTGAAATAGAAGTACCACCCATTCTTCTGTCTATCAGGGAACTATTTATAAATGGTATAGGACATTCATATATTACTCTGTATCAAGATGAGATGATGGATGTTCAAATCATAAGATATTATCATAAAGAATTTTAAATTGGGAATTATGGCAAAGAAGAAACAAACTTTACCTGATATCAAGAATCAGGATCCTTTAGAACCTATTAATATTGCAGAACTGGGTTCTAATTCAGACCCATGTTTTGGTATTGGTTATGACTTATCAACTAAAGAATGTAAACTATGCGGAGACTCAGAATTATGTGCATTCAAGATGTCACAGAATATGAATATCACAAGGAAAGAGCTAGAACAGAAGAATCAATACAAGGATTTGGATGTATTAGAAGACACGGTTGGAATCAAGAAATACATCCGAGGCTTGATTCGGAAAGGGAAAGAAAGAAAAGAAGTTATTACCAAAACCGTTGAGAAATTCGAAGTACCAAGAAAACGTATTAGAGAACTTTATAAAGAATGCAAAAAATAGAGGATATACTTGCTAATGTATGCGGCAATGGAAGCAGGGATGTAAGGAGGATGATGAACTCTCTTGGTATTCACAAGGGAAATCCCTCAACATTAACTTATGGACAACTTTTAAAACAATGTAATATAATATGAACAGATTCAGATTTATCAAAGTAAGAGACGTAAAATCTCCATCAAGAGGAAACGAAGGAGATGCAGGTTTAGATTTCTATATCCCTGAAGACTTAACTCTACAGGATTTAGTAAAAGCTAATCCACAGTTAATATTCCATTGTGAAATACCTGAACCTGGTAAAGTAACACTTGAATATAATTCAAATAACCAGATACAAGTAATTTACATTTCTCCATTTACCAGAATACTTATCCCATCGGGTATCAAAGGTTTATTAGAACCAAGGTCTTCTATGCTGATGGCAGCAAACAAATCTGGTATATCAACTAAGAAAGGGCTTATCTATACTGCCGAGATAGTAGATTCTCCCTATACTGGAGAGATTCATATCGGTATATATAATACTTCTCATGAGTTTCAAATAATAGAAGCTGGAACCAAGTTAGTACAGTTTATTCATGTACCCATTTATCTTACAGAACCCGAAGAAGTAACTCATGAAGAATTCTACAATGATGCTCAGTATTGGGGAACAAGAGGTAACAATGGATTCGGATCAACCTATTAATAATATTAATAATATTAATAATCATAATATATGGCAACTTTAGATGAACTAGCGAATAGGATATCGGTATTAGAGAATCGATACTCAACTTTAAACAGTGTAGTGAACGGACATACTACTGAGATACATAATCTTGATACTAGATTAGATACTGCAGAATCTAAACTAAATAATCATGAGGAACGGATTAAAACTCTAGAAGTTAAAGTAGAAGATCATGAAAGGAGACTTCAACTGATAGAGAATTCTCATATAAAGTATACAGCATCAAGAAAGGTAAAATATCCCAAGAAAGCAGACCAGGGATTCTATCTGTATCTTCCTGAAGATCTTACGATTGATATTCTCATGGAATACAATAACGGAGTAATCAAACAGAAATGGAACTGGTTGAATAGAATCTTCAATCCTCAGGGATTTGGTAAAGTATCATTCGACTTAGATAGAAACAGTGAAGGACACATTAAAACCATCGTTCTTGGTCAGAACACAAGGTTATTAATACCAACTGGTATTCATATTGAAGAATTCACTCCAGTTAAATCCGTACTGAAAGCTGCAAATGAAGAAACTAATTCCATCAACAGTGGGTTAGTATACGGTATAGAAGTACTTGGTCAAGTTCCAGGAGATGAAGTAGTGGTAAGTGTATTCAACCCAACTTCTGAAATCATTGGAATCGAAGCTGGAAGCGTATTGGTTCAAGTATTACATTTATTCTCTTATCATACAGTACCAGAAAAAGAATAATTACTATGGATATTTCTAATCTGAAAGAAAAAGCCCCTGAAATCAAACAGGGGCTTGAACTTGAGAATATGTATGAGATTGGCTATCGTCAATTAGACTGTTATAAACCCTTAGAAAGGTTACCAGAATATCCCATGGATATTAACAGTACTAAAAATCAATCTCTTATGAAAACCCTTATATCTCAAGTAGTAGAGGAGTTAATGGAGGGTTATGAATCTACTTCTAATATAAATGATATTCTAGAAAATAAGGGATGGAATACCAATTTATATACTGATGTAGAAGAGATTCAGATAATCAACAATCTACAGAATGCTAATGAAGAACAAGCAGATGCAATAGGATTCTTCTTATCAGCTCTGATATATGCTAATATATTGCCAGAGGATATCTATAGTTGGGCAAACAAAGAACTGACTAAAGGGCAAAAGGCAGTAGAAAACTTAGAAGATGTAATGGCATTCGGCATTCATATGATTTTAGAGATAGATGCCATTAGTAGTATATTCAAAAATTTCAAGCTAATATCCGAAACAATTGAGGATAAAACTTCCGAGTATATAAAGGGATTCAAGGAAATGAGTCCAAATTTGCATACCGATGAGAAAAATATTTTGTTTCAGATAGTGTATGTTTTGAATCTTGCTAGAAATACTCTTAAGAATCGTACATGGAAACAGTCACCAGTAATAACTAAAGAACTAGAATTCCAGGATAGGCTGGTAGAGGCATTCTATTATTATATGGGATTCCTATCAATAATGGGATTTACTCCATTGGGTATATACGAGCTGTATTTCAAGAAAGAACGGTTGAATGAATGGAGAATCACTACACAATATTAATGAAAGGAGGTATTTGTGTCAGGTTGGAATAAACAATTAAATGGCTTAGAGCTTAATACAGAAGAGCAAATCCATTCATTAGAATTTGCTACTTCACAAGAAGCATGGGAAAAGTTAAATGAAGGATTTCTAAGACTAGAACCATCTTTATTTGCAAAAGGTGCTACCGCAAACAGTGGAGTAGCTGTGGTATATAACGTATTTATAAAAATACGTAAAGCTTGGGTAGACCCAGATTTTGATTATGGTAGATGTTTCAATTATAAAGAGACTAAGTGGACAAGCTTACTGAACAATTACATTGATTTCAATAAGCTTGATTTATTGCGTAGTAAGCTGAGAGTACTAAAAACCAAGTATAATCAGAATTACAACGTTACTTATATGTTTAATAATCATCATGATAACGGTAAACAATGTTTAATTGCTGCTACATTCTCCAAACGATTTGGGGAAGACATACCTGTTATTACAATGGTAATCAGGGCATCCGAGATAACAAAAAGGTTAATCTTCGACTTCTTACTAATACAACGAATGGCGGAATATGTGTACGGACCAGAACAATCAGTACAAATCAATTTATTTGCCACTCAAATGTATGGGAATGTAGAAACACTTCTGATGTATCATACTCATAAACCTTTGAAGAAGGTATTAAAGGGAACTGATAAGGAAAATTCTTGGATAAAGAGGTTGAATGAGGTATTTGATAAATTTCAAAACGGTAAAGAGAAAGATTTCTCTAGTTTTAAGGTATTCTTTAGAAGTTTTAAAGTGCTTCGACCAGATTTATATAAGGAAACATATAAATCTATGAAAGCAAAGGAATTACTTCTTGAATATGAAGATATCGAATATCCCGAGAATGTAATCTCTTACTCTCAACGTAAAGCATATAAGAAGAAACTTTTAAAACAGAAGAAATGAGAATTTATAGCAGTAGTTATGAGTTAATGTCTGAAATGGGCAGAGAACTCAACAGTTATGGTCAAACTGTAAAACCAAAGACTTACCAGAATAAGAATATTGAAGGTAATGAAGATTTTGTAACTAAAGAGATCATTTGCCAACAATATTGCTTAACTTCTTTGCAAGATCCAACGTGGTTATTCTTCTATTCAAGGTCTAGGGAATGGGCAGATGCTGAGTTTAAGGAGAGAACCTATGATTGGATTTCAAATCCAGAAGATATTGGTATAAATCCGGGTGAAGCTTGGAAATTGAGAAAAGATTTATGGGAACAATTCTTGGTAAAGGGTAGATTTGATTACACCTATGCTGAACGCATGTCGGAACCCTTAAGATATCTTATTGAGCTCTTAAAAGAGGACCAAGATACTAGAAAGGCAGTTCTTCCCATATTTAACGGTAGTGGAGAGGATGATACCATCTACTATAATGGTAGTAGACGTATCCCCTGCTCAATGTACTATGACTTTCTTATCCGAGAGAATGGCAAGGGAGAGAAGGTATTACATATTTGCTATCATCAGAGAAGTTCTGATTTTGTTACTCACTTTGGTAATGATGTATACCTTGCATGGAGACTAATGGAATATGTAGCTAAAGAGGTTGGAGTAAAACCAGGTTATTTGTATCACACCATAGACTCATTACATACTTATCAAAAAGACTGGGATAAGTTAGCCAGTTCTCTAAGAGTATTTGAGGATACTATCATATAATACATGCTTTATCTATTTTGTTTTGATGTCATTTTCGCAAAATGATTTAAAGTAACTCATATCAGGTTTAAGGAAGTAGGTCTGGGAAGATATACTTCCTTTTGTTATTTAAAAACTTCTAGTATGGAAACGAAATATAAGATTATAACTAATAAACAAGAGCTAAAGAAACTTATCCAATGCTGTAAGCAAACTGGTTATGCTTCTGTAGACTTCGAAACAAATGCAGAACCTCTTTATAACAAAAGCTTTAAACCTACCATACTATCAGTTACTTTTCAACCAGGTTTTGGATGTTCTATACCATTAGATCATTTTGAAACTAAAAAGTATACTTCTAAGGGATGGAACTGGAAAAAGATGCTTCGTAAATTTGGTGAAGAAGTAATTGAAAATCCAAATGTAGTTAAGGTTGCTTGGAATTATAAATTTGATGACCAGATATTTCAGAAGTATAATATCTATTATCGGGGAGTATGTTTGGATGGTATGCTTGCTAAATATCTCTTGAATGAAGAAAAACCCAATGACTTGAAGTCTATGGTAAGAAGGTATTTACCAGAATACGGAGATTATGAAAAGCAAGATAAATTCGATAAGATTCCATGGGATAAAAAAGAAATGGAACCTCTTTGCCACTATGGATGTCAAGATACTGATTATACTCTTAGATTAATGCTTTTCTTCGAAAAGAAGCTAATTGACTTGGGGTTATATAATACTTACCGTAATTTAATCATGACTGCTTCTAGGGTATTAACTTCTGTAGAAAAGAATGGTTTATATGTAGATAGGGCATTCAACCAAGAATTGTTAGATTCCTACTTACCAAAGATAGAAGCAGCTAAGGAAGCAATATATAATTTGCCTAAAGTAAAGAAGTTTACTAAACTATATAATCAATCCAAGATTGAAAAATACATTGCTAAATTAGAGGAAGAGATAGAAAATTTAGATCCTGAAGTAGATAAGAGAAAAATACAATCTAGGGAACAAAAGATTGCTAATATAAGGGCAGGAGTTTTTACTACTAAAAAGGAATTAGAGTTAATCAGACCAGTAAGTTTAGGTAGTTCAGTAGATTTACCTCAATTAATGTATTCAGAGGAAGGATTTAATTTCGAGGTAATCAAAAAGAATGATTCTGGTAAACCAAGTACTGATGAAGAAACTCTTACTAACTTAAGATTAACAGTTAAAAAACCTGATTCACCTAAAGCAGTATTCCTAGATAGTTTATTAGAGTTGAGAGGTTTAGAGAAAATGTATAAAACCTATATAGAGGGTTGGCATGAGAAAACTCAAGATGATGATAGACTACACGGAAGATTCCTTATTCATGGAACTACATCGGGAAGATTATCTTGTATAAGTGGAGATTCTTTAGTTCTAACAAATTATGGTGAGATACCTATTAGGGAGTTAGAATATTTCTCTGATGAGGATGATATAAAAGTAATGACTCAAGAAGGTTGGAAACCTTTAGTAGATTTTATTTACAAGGGCGAACAAGAGATGTATGAAGTTACTTTAGAAGATGGAACTTCTATTAGATGTACATTAGATCATAAATTTATAACTAATCAAGGGACTAAAAGTTTAAGGTCAATCTACAACAGTTCCCGAAAAACTATATCTAATAAAATTAAATTATTAAGATATGTCGAAGAACAAGAATAATCGACCTAAAGAAATAAGGTCTCTAAAAGGTCCGAGTAGGAAACTAGAACTTATAGTAGAAGATGGTAAGAGGTATATAAAGAAACACGACTTGCAGCATTATTTCTTTGATCAGAAGTGGAAGATAAAAGATTTCCAATATCATTTTGGACTTGGCCATAGGATAGTAAGAGGATCCCTATACAAATGGTTTTCTAAAGAAGAGATAGATAAGTCTCACAGGGAGAAAATTGCTGAAAGACAAAAGGGAGAGAATAATTCTAATAGGATTAATTGGTATAGACCTTCTAAGGTAATTCCTTTAGAGTTGTTAGAAAAAACCATACAAGGTTCTCTTACCAAAAGGGAAGTGAAAGAGAAATTAAATCTAACTTCTTATGAACTTTCTAGTATACAGCAATATTATAATTTCAGGCTTCCCAATAAAAATAGGTTGATAGATGATTTTTGTTCTAATCACTTAACTAAGAAAGAAATCTTTCTCTTATCAAAATTCTTATGTATACAGAAATTAGAGAAAGATTTCTTGAGTGGAGACCCTAAGAGAATCATGGAAGTAGTAAGAAAATTACATTACCTACAGTATGATCTAAGGATTATTATTAGAAAACTTAAGAAGTATTATAGGGAAGAAGATTATAATTTACCAACTAACATAGTAGAGTACAGGTTTTATAAAGAGCTTATAAAAATGAGGTATAAAGTGATACCTCAATTCTTTTTTAAGGATCTTAATATACATGTAGATTTCTTATTAGATGATTCTATAATTCTGGAGTTAGACGGGAAAATGCATGTACGAGAATTAGATTTAGAAAGAGATAAAGCACTTAACTCACTCGGTTATCAAGTAATTCGTATAGACTTAGAAAAAGAAAATCTAAGTAGGTTCATAAAAAATAGTGATATAAGAAAATGTTTAAAGAAGTATCTATTAAATCAATAATTCCAGTTGGATTACAGGGAGTATACGACTTATCAGTAGATGAGTGCCATCAATTTGTGGCAAATGGTATATTGCATCATAATTCTGCAGAGCCCAATGCTCAACAAATACCCAAGACTTCAGTAGACCCAAATATAAAGAAGCAATTAGTTGCTCCAAAAGGAACTCTATATATTGCTAGTGACTTTAGTCAAGCAGAGTTAAGAATCATGGCTCACTTATCTGGAGATGAAACTTATCTGAATGCTTTTAACTCTGGTCAGGACCCTCACTTGGCAATTGCTGCTACCAAATATCATGTTCCTTATGAAGAAGCTTTAAAAATATATGAGGATGAAAATCACCCAGATCATAAGATATGGAAGGTAAGGAGAAAGCAAGCTAAACAGATTGCATTTGGACTTATTTATGGAATTGGTGCTAAATTACTAGCAGTAAAATTATCTGACCCCAAATCGGGTATCATAGTTACACCAGAAGAAGCCCAAAAGGAAATGGATATATTCTTTGGTCAACATCCCAAGTTAAAAACCTTCTTAAAGAAACAAGAGAAGTTCCTTAGAAAGAATGGGTACTTAGTTTCTTTATTTGGTAGAAAACGAAGATTACCCCAAATTTATTCTTCAGATAGAGGAGAAGAAGCTTATGCTTTACGATTAGCCTTGAATTTTCCTTGCTTATTACCATCATCTCAGGCTCTTAGTAAAACTAAGGGATGGGTAAATTATGAAGATTTAAAAGTTGGTGATGAGATATTGGCATTTAATCGGGACATAGGAGAATCAGAATGGCAAAAGGTTGAAAGGGTAAATGTATTTGATTATGATGGAGATATGATTAGGTTAAAGACTAAGCATCTTGATGTATTATCTACTCCCGATCATAGATGGGTAGTTACTAAGCCGAATAAAATTTCTAAGTTGAATAAAACTGAAGTATTAACATCTGATGAGTTATATAATTCTGATAAACCCTATGCTATTCCAATAAGAGCTCCACATAATAATCAAGTAAAAGCTAGATATTCAGATGTTTATGTTGCTTTTTTAGGTTGGTATCTTACTGATGGCTATTTGAAGAATGGCAATATAGTAAGAATATGTCAGAGTAATACTGCAAATCCTCACAAGGTAGATATTATTGATTCTATTATGGAAGAATTAGGTGTGGAATTCTCCCGTAGAGAAAAGAATCAAGTAATATGGGAAATAAGAGACCCAGAATTTGTTTATAAGCTCAATAGATTAGTTCCTGAACGTAAGCTAAATATGAAATTATTAACCAGATTAACTAATCCTCAATTAAGTATCCTATTAGAAAATATGAGATTGGGAGATGGTTGGTCGATATGGGCAACTGGAGATAAAACTCAAGGAGAATTACTTCAGGCTTTAGTTGTACTCTGCAATAATACTTCAAGTATGTATGAATTATCCCATGAAGGTGACCTATCTTATTTTAAAGATAAGAAACCCAGTAAATACGGCCAAGAGTTTGTACGGGCTACTAAAACTAGTTATGGAGTAAAATTTTCTAATTTTAGGAAATCAGTAAACACCAAGAATACTTACAATTCAGAAAATAATCTGACGAAAGAGAAATACGTAGGTAAAGTATGGTGTCCTACTGTAAAATCGGGGGCTTTCTTTACAAGAGTAATCGGTGAAGATAAACGATATAGAACTTTAATTACTGGCAATTGCCAGTCTGCAGCTTCAGATATGTGTCTGTTCGGAAGTATTCTCATATATTATTTAATGAGACAGGGTAAATTACCTCCTACAAAATCAGTATGCTTAGTCCATGATGCTAATTACCAAATCACTAAACCAGAAAATATAAATACCTGGAGTATTTATGAGATGTGGCAAATTTATCGAAATCCTTTAACTAAGCCTTATTTCGGTTTTCAGATAGACGATCTAGATATGGAAATGGACTTTGTTATAGGTAGATCGATGGCAGAAGAACTACCTTTTATTCCTGGATATGATTATAGAAAAATGCTCGAACCCGATTTTTCAGTAGAAGAGTACATGGAAGAGCATAAGAAATATAAGCATATAAAGATAAAAGATTACCCTAAAATATTCAAGAAGGAGATAAAGAAATATAAAGAGGGGTATGAAAAGAAAGTACATTAGTAATATGCCTATTGAAGGATTCTCTAAATATCACATATGTAAGAATGGCCGATTATATTCTATTCATAGTGGTACTTGGAGATTGATAAAACCAGTAGCAAAGAGTACTGGGTATATATCTAATAATCTAATATCTGATTCTGGTAAAAGAGCTAATTTCTATCGACATAGATTAGTTGCAGAAGTTTATTTACCAAATGATAATCATACTTTAGTAGTATGTCATAAGGATAACAATCCTTTAAATAATCGGGTAAGTAATTTATATTGGGGTACTCCAAGAGATAATACTCAACAGTGTATAAGAGATGGTAGATTCCCATTTCGTAAGAAGAAAAAGGTGGATGAAAATAAGTTGATATATCAATACAATATTGGAATACCCAGAAAAGATATATTAGAAGAATTTAGGATATCCACTAAACTACTTTATAGTATTTTAAGAAAACATAATGTTAAACTACGAAAATCATGAAGAAGATTTTAAACGGTCCCACGGTGTGGAGAGCTAAATGCCCAGTATGTGATTGTGAATTTGAATATGATGTAAGTGAAACTATAAAGGTTTATGATAAAACTACTCTGGATGTTTTTAGGATAATATCATGCCCAGGTTGTAAAACCAATATAAAGCATTCAGATTCAGTATCTACCACTACAGAAACGAGAAGAGAGGATACTATGACAACATAACTAATTAAAATTTTAGATTATGGAAAATGACACATTAAAGAAAGATGCCGATAAGGTAATCAATGTAACTTACATGTTATCTGGAGTATTAGAACAATCATTCCAAGAAATGGATGAAATTTTGGATAGATTACACAAAAGACTTCATCATGAAGACCGAAGGTTAATCAACTCTATCCGAAAACATATAAAATTTCTCAATTCAAACATAGAATCACTCAGAACTCATTCACTTTCTAAGATGGATGAAGAAACAGTAGAATGCTTTGATGATACTACTCTTAGATTTTATGTAATCTTCATGAAATTACTTGAAGTTGCTGGTATAGATTACCTTTGCGATTTACGATTATACTCTCTGTATAATCTGTTAGACAAATATCAATCCCTTACTAGTTATCCCAAATTAGATTCTAGGGCTAAGATTGCTTTCCTACAAGTTAAGAGAGATATCGAAAGTGGTCAGTATTCTGCAGAAGATATGAAAAACGTTTTTAAGTTGAAAGATGAAAACCGAGATAAATAAACTTAAGGTAGTATTTGAGGGTAGAACCTTAGAAATAGATATTCAAAAGGAATTATCTATCAATGAGAACTTATTAAATTCTCAGCTAAAGGATTCTCCCTCTAGTTATTATATACTTGCTTCATTAAGAGATAAGTATATAAAACAAAGAGATGCTTTAGCAAGAGAAAAAGAGGAAGCATATTCTGCTGCATGGGTATTTATAAAAGATTCCAATGAGAGGTTCAATAATGATTACGTATCTCATAAAGCTAATATAAACCCCAAATATAAATCTATTTGCAAAAGGTATCTAAAGGCTGCAGCTAAAGCTAATAAATTTATAGCTATCTGTAAAGCTTATGAGAGTAGAGAAGGCATCTTAAGAACTCTTAATGCCAATATCCGTAAGTTACAGTAGGAACTATAAAAGATTACTAACTAAATTTTATAAATATGTATAATTTACAACTTATATCAACTCTAGTAGCTAAGAAGCTTGGTAATAGTATTCCAGGTTTACCCGTAGAAAATAAAATCTTGGTATATTCTCCCAAAGAGATTAATACCACTGCTTCTGGTATTATTATCCCAGATATGGTAAAGGAAGGAGTTCCTCGTAAGGGTGTTGTTATTAAATCTGGTGTAATCACAGAAGAATATCAAACTTACAAGGACCACGTGGAAATCGGTCGTATAATCGAATATGGATTGTATGCTGGTAAAGAACATCAATTCGATAAAAACTGTTTACCTCAGGAATTACAACCCTTTTATGAAAAGGGTCTGTTCACCGTATTAGCTTTAAATGAGATTTCATACTCAGAACCCAATAACTTAGATTGATATGATTAAAGATAAGGACAAAAAGAAAAAGAAATTATCTTCTAGTGGCATGACTACTAAAGATAAGATGTTAGCCCGGAAAAAACAATTAGAATCCAAGGGTAATGGTAGTGGATTGGTATTCCCTAAAGAGGGAACTTTAAGAATGAGAATCAAATCTCCAGGAGATGACCAGGAATTGGGTATTGAATTGATTCAATTCTATCTTAATAAGGATTTGGGAGGAGTTATTTCCCCGGCTACTTTTGATGAACCCTGCCCATTTATGGAAAAGTACCAGGAACTGAAAAACTCAAAAGACCCAGATGACCAGGAACTTGCAAAGATGTTGGTACCAAGAAGAAAATACGTAGTGGGTGGAATAGTATATTCAGATGAGAAAGGTACTAAGGTAGATTATGAAGGAAAAGATAAGGGAGTATTAATCCCAAGATCAGTATACCAGGATATTATCGACCTTTACTTGGATGAAGACGAAGCTGGAGATATGACAGACCCAAGAACTGGATACGATATAAAAATTATCCGTTCTGGTTCAGGTAAGAATGATACTACATATTCTGCTCGTGCATGTAAACCTACTAAACTTGACAAGAAGTATTCAGGTAACGTAGATTTGGAATCCATAGTAAGATCTCAGATTAAAGATTACGATGAACTGGAAGAAATTTTGGCATCATTCTTAAAAGAAGGAAGAGATTCTGATGAAGAGGATGAAAAACCAAAGAAGAAAAAGAAAGGCATTCATAAGGATCACTACATGGATGATGATGAACCTAAGAAGAAAAAGAGAAAGTATAAGTCAGATATTTGATAAATTGGTTTTATAAATGGTTGGTAGAGGAGGTAATTCAAGAAATTGGTTATCTCCTTTATTTATGTTAATACATTACAGTATGGCAAAGTATGATAACATACCTGGATGTCCGGGATATTATATTTCTCGTAATGGGAAATTATATACTAGACACATACCAGGTAATACTAAAGGAGGTTTATATAAGGATAGATGGGTACTAAGAAACAGATACTCATTATCAAACGGTAGGTATGTTAAATATTATCGGGTAGAAATACAAGGTAAGAAATGGTATGTACATAGATTAGTTGCTTTTGTTTGGTTACCAAATCCAGAAAATTTACCCTGTGTGGGTCACAAAGATAATAATCCCCTGAATAATAGGGTTAGTAATCTTTATTGGTGTACACAAGAAGAGAACATGAAGCAAATGATTCGAGATAGTAGATCATTAAGAGGAGAAAAGAATCCTGCTTGGAAAGATCGAGATTTTGAAAAGATTTCTCAAATGTTTGCAGAAGGTAAGGGTATTACTGATATAGCTAAAAGCTTAGGTATAAGTAGGCATATTGTTCAAAAGAGTATTCAATTAAAATTTAAAGAATTATGGCAAGGAAGAAAATAAAAGTACCATCTCTGAATGAGATGAAGAAGAAATTCTCAGGTTTTTCTATAGCAGCAGAAGAAGATGATTCTAAGTTACCCTGGTTACCATCTAGGTTTTTAGCTTTTAATCATGTACTAGGAGGAGGAATTCCTTATGGGAAGATTTTAGAATTATTTGGTACTGAATCCTCTGGTAAAAGTTTGATGGCTTATGATTTTGCTTACTCTTGTCAATATTTGAATGGAGTAGTTTTGTGGATAGATGCCGAACAATCGTTTACTAATTCTTGGGCTGAGATTAATGGGTTAGATCTAAATAGGGTAATTATCTATAGAGAAACTGCTATAGAAAAAATATCAGATTGGGTGGCATCTATGTCATTATATTGGAGAAGTCAACTAGTAAATAATGAACCTATATTACTCATCTTGGATTCAGTTTCTGCCCTGGACACCGAAATAAATATCAATTCTGAAATGAGTAATGCTTCTGCAGATATGGGTAATCGAGCAAAAGCCATATATAAATATTTCCGTATAAGAAATGAAATGTTATACTCTTTGGGAGTAACTCAGATTTATATTAATCAATTACGTACTAATCTAAAAGCTGGTATGTTTGAAAATCCTGATACTACTCCTGGAGGAGCTGCTTTAAAATTCTATGCTTCTCAAAGAATAGGATTATACGGAGGTAAATCACTAACGAAGAAGATAAAGGGAAAAGAAAGGAAAATTGGTAGAGTAACTTCGATTCGTACAATGAAAAATAAAGTTGCTCCTCCAAGAGGAACAATAAAAGCTGCTCCCGTATACAATAACCCTAAGTATCATGATGTGGGTTTTGATAAGATATATTGGTTAAATGAGATCCTTATAGAGGAGGAGATTATAGAAAAATCTAATGGTGGAGTTTATAAATATAAAGGAGAAACCCTTTGTAGAGGAGAAGAGAAATTTTTAGCTTTACTAGAAGAGAATGATGAATTAAGACGTAAACTATTAAGAAAAGCCGGTATAAATACTATTGGAACTACTAAGAAGAAATTAGAATCATTAAATACTAACCTATTCCCAGTAGAAGATGTTCAAGGGGAAGACGAAGAGGAGGAAGAAGATGAGTAAGAAAATAATATTACTAATAGATGGGGAAAATCTACTCCATCAAAGTTTCCACAAATTCGAAAAGCTTAAGTCTACCGATGGAAAACCAAGTGGAGCAATATTTGGATTCTTTAGGTCATTACATGGGTTCCTACATAGATGGGACCCAGATGAAGTTATTATAACCTTTGATAATGGTCATTCTCCTTATAGAGATGCTTTGTTACCAGATTATAAGGGACATAGGAAAAATATTTCAGTAGATTATGAATCTCTTCAATCTCAAAAACGTATTATTATGGGTATGCTTAAGCTCCTAAGAATTAAATATGTTTTTGATAAGCATAATTCTACTAAATATGAAGGAGATGATTTCTTAGCATACCTAGTTTTAAATAAAAAACCCACTGAGAAGGTAATCATAATATCATCCGATAAGGACTTTAATCAACTTATCGGTAAAGACGTAAAAATAAACAATCCAAGAAAAGATGAGATGATTCATCATGGTAATTGTAAGGAACTATTCGGATATTCTCCTGAAGAAACAGTAGATTACCTTTCAATGGTGGGGGATACTTCGGATGATATTAAAGGTATACCGGGTATTGGTCCTGTAAAAGCTAGGAAAATATTGGACGAATATGGTACTTTGGATAAATTTCTAGAGCATCATCATCAAACTTCTCATGTAGAGATTGCAGAAAGGAATAAGAAGCTTATAGATTTAAGATTATTTCAAAAAGAAGTACCATTATCCAAGTTACCTATGAAAAAGTTTGCTAATAAAGAGATAAAATACAAGAAATTCAAAGAAGTCTGTATCGAATACTCTTTAGCATCCTTTATGACAAATGAATTTATGAAACCATTTAAAGATTTGTTATCATGAAAAGAATTATGTTTGTAGGGCCAAGTGGAATAGGAAAAACCACTTTGGCAAAGTTCATAGAAACCAAATATGGTATACCCTTTATATCTGGTAGTATGTCAGATTTAATGCCAGATACAAAAGAGATGCACCATGCTGAGTTTTTACACCAAAAATGTGGAGAACTCATAAACAAGGATTATCAATTGTTGAATCTGAGAAATAAGCTTTTCAAGGATAAAGAAACCTTTGTAACAGACCGAAGTTATGTAGATTTAGCCGCTTACTTCATATATAAGCAATCTACTAATATTCCAGAATGTGAAGTGGATGCTTTTTTAGATATTTGCAAAGATCTTACTATCAAGCAGTGTGATTTATTGATATACCTTCCATTGAGTATGTACAATATGAAAGAATGGCCAATGGAAGACAATAAGAAGAGAATCATAAATAGATATTATCAGGCTCAGATGTCAGATATAATGGGTAACCTGTTAACTCAGTGGAGTACTTTAAGTGTAATAGATATATTAGTAGTACCCCAATTAGATTTCTACGACAGAATACACATGATAATGTCAAGATTGGATTAATATGAAGAAACAAGTAATAGCAATAGTTTTCTCGGATTTACACCTAAATTTATGGGCTAAGTTCAATGAAGACAATAAAAGAACCCTGAATCATTTCAGGGTTTTGTCGATTATACAAGAGAAATGTAAAGAGTATGATTGCCCAGCACTATTCTGTGGAGATTTCTTCCATAAGCCAGAAACTATGGATCAAGATCTTATGGAATTGACCTATGAGAAATTTAAGGAATTAGAGTTAAGAGAAAACCAGGTAGAGATATTCTCTATATCAGGAAACCACGACTTAAAGAAAGTTAGCTTTATAGGTAATAAACCTTTTTCATGGGTTAAGTTCTTAGAACAATTTGGGATAGTGAACCTAGATTATGGTAAAAGATGTCTGGGTATGAATGCAGTAGTATACGGTATACCCTACATAGATCACAATGTAGGTTTATCTGAATATCTGAAAAATATAAAGCTTGATAAGAATGCTGATAATATTCTTATGCTTCATACTGATTATCCTGGAGCAAAAGATACGGATGGCAGGGAAATTGATTCAGTAGAAAATCTAAATCTGAATGTACTGAATAGGTTTGATTTAATTATTTGTGGTCATATACACAAACCACAAAGATTATCAAAGAAGGTTTATATGATTGGTGCTCCTTTACAACAAAGAAGAACCGATAAAGATTGTAAACTGGGATATTGGAAACTTTATTCGGATTTATCTATGGAATTTGTAGAATTGAAAGGATTCCCAAAATTCGTAGATGTTGAATCCGAAGATGAAATTAAGGATGATGGCAATTATTATACCATTTTACCCAAGAAAACTAGTATTCAAGTAAATACAAACCATAAGATTACTAAGCAAGTTTCTAAGAAAACTCTAGCAAAAAGGTATCTAAGGGAAAAAGGTATAAAAGATGATGCTAAGAAACAACTTTTAATTGATACTTTAAACAAAGCTGAATCATGTTAACATTCACAAGGTTAAATATACAGGGATTTTGTTCTATAGATTCCTTCAGTTTACAATTAAACCAAGATTGTACAGTTCTTATAAAAGCCCCAAATGGTTTTGGGAAATCAACTCTACTGAATGCCTTAGTATGGGCATTATATGGGAAAAACATAAAGGGAGTATCTGAAGTAAATACCTGGAAAGAATACCAACCTAAAGATTATAAGGGAACCATGGTAGAAGTATTTTTTCAGAAAAACCAAGATTCCTATAAGGTAATCAGATGTCAAAAATTCAAAGATTACCTAGAGGATGGTGCTAAGGGAAATGATAGACTCATAATCATTAAAAATGCCGAGATTATTAATATCAAGGGTAAGAATGAATTACAGAATGCCATCAATAAAGAACTAGGATTATCCTATCTGTTATTCATGAACTCTATCATGTTTGGTCAGGGTATTAAGAGATTAATCCAAGAATCTAATTCAGATAAGAAAAAGCTTTTTGAAGAAGTCTTCGATTTAGAATACCTAAATTTAGCAAAGGGTATAGCTAATCAAGATAGGGCAGTTATCTTAAATGAGATTAATCAATTAGAATCCGAATCCCTTTCACTAAAGAAAGAATTAGAGGCCAATAAAGAAGCTTACTTCGATTTGAGGTCAAGGGAGAAATCCTTTAAGAAAGATCTCAGAGAAAAATCTAGGAAACTAAAGGAAGAACGGAAAGACCTAACTGCGTTACTTATTGCAAAACAAAAACATATTTCAGATGAAGTAGATGTAGCAATAGAACAAAAGGTAAGAAATCAAACCAAAGCAGTACAAGAGATAAAGAATCGAATTAAGATAAACAAGGAAACTCTAAGTACTCCCTTAAATGAACTGGTGGATGAGTCCATAGAATTAATAAAGAATAAACAATATAAGAAAGCCTTGAAAATGCTTACTCCCATCAGTAAAGCATTTAAAGAAAGGGAGGAACTTCAAAGCTTATATGAAGAATCCGTAGAGAGATTAGATGAACTAGAATTTAACTGCAGTAAGTATAAGACTCTAGTTAAAGAATGTTCCGATATTGCTTCAGATTTGGCAGATATAGACCAGGAAATAAAAGACCTTAAGAATCAGAAACTAAAGGTAATGTCTACTAAATACAAAGAAAGACTAAAAAAGATTCGTAAGGATTTAAGAAAGGTAGATGAAGATTACCATAACCGAGAACTAGAGTTAGAGAATTATAATTGGTTGATAAATGACCCTCTTGGTAACAAGGGAATCAAGGCATATCTATTTGATTCATCCCTACATTTATTAAATCGTACTCTAGCTAGTTATTCAGAAGTATTGGGTTTTAAAATTGAGTTTAATATCGACCTCAATTCAACTAGAAAGGATTTTGTTACCCTTATAGAAAGGGATAATCACATTATTGATTATGATGAACTGTCAGGAGGTGAAAAACAGGTATGTAATCTATGTATGGCTTTCGCAATGCATGAAGCTTTGACTGCAAGTAAGGGTATTAATCTGGCATTCTTAGATGAAGTATTTGAATCTCTAAGTTCTGATAACATAGAATTGGTAATAAACCTAATAAAACACATATTCAACGGTAAATCATTATTTTTAATAACACATCACGACTCATTACCTTTATCAAATACTAAGATCCTGCAAGTAGAGAAAATCAAGGGCCTTAGTTATTATAAACCACTATGATCCATAAACAATACAATGAAATTATGGCAAATAGTAAGAAAAAGGGCTCAAGATTTGAACTCAAAGTCTCAAAATGGTTTACGGAATGGACTTCTTTCAAATTCGGCAGAACACCTTACTCTGGTGCAAATCATCAGAGTAGGGATTTGTCTTCTGATATTATGTGTCAGGATGAAAGACATGCTCACAGATGTAAAATCTCAGTAGAATGTAAAAACTACAAGGATATCAAATTTGAGCATGTATTACTTGGTAATAAATCCTGTGATATATTAAAATTCTGGGAACAAGCAAGTAAAGATGCTAAAAGGGCAAAGAAGGTACCCATCTTATGTATGAGATACAATTCAATGCCTGCAAATGAGTTTTTCTTTGTAGTAGATTATAAACTCGGTAGTATTATAGCTCAGTACATTACTAAGTCCATGTATATTCAAGTTCCCGGTAATACCCTCATGATATTCATGGCTAGTGAGGTATTAAAAGTACCATACAAGATGATTCACAAACAAGCTAAGTTAATCGTAAAAAACTCATAATATGAAAAAACGTATCCCATACTCCTATGTAATCTTCTACCTAGAAAGAAAGTATTATCACCTTATCGAGAAAGAGTTAAAAGAAAAGGGATACGAAAATATCAAGGTTATTATCCCAACTCTAGATATACTTAAGAGAACAGTAAAGGGTAAGATGGTATTTGAATCTGTTCCTATACTTTTCAATTATGGTTTTATGAGAATGCCCACAGAGAATGCTTTCTCAAGGCCTTTTTTAAATAAACTAAAACGAAATATCTCAGGTATAAGAACCTTTCTTAAATCTACTGAAACAATGCACGAAAGAAAAAAGAAGGTACGCATAGATAATGCTGAAGACTTCGATGATTTTTCATCAGTTGCAACTTGTTCTAGAAAAGATGTAAGGAGATTCATAAGATTAGCAAAAGCAAATAAGAAATATTCTGTTGATGACCTTATGAATGTAAAACCGGGTGATTACATCGTTTTAAAAGGGTATCCCTATGAAGGTATAGATGCTACGGTATTAGATGTAAATTACTCAAATAGAACAGTAAAAGTACTAATTTATCCAGAACATGGTAAAATGGAAGTAACTCTTGATTTTGATAGTGTTCTTTACAGTATATATCAGGATTCAGATCCAGATAAATTACATTGTAATAACTTTGACTATGACCCAAATTCTATTACTTCTGAAAAGATAGAAGAGAACATTAATAAAAGGAGGCGTTAATATGAATGAATACCAAAAGAAAGCATGGGACTGTTTGACTCCAACCGAGCAGCAGTCCCTTTTTCTTCAGTTATTAGAGAGTAAATCCTCTTGGGAAGCTGGAGAGATATTAAAATTATCTCATTATAAGTACCTAGAAATAAAAGAAAGGTCTGAAAAGTTCTTCCGATTATTTTCGGATTTCTTCGAAATACATGAGTCAATATTTAGACCAGATTGCCCATGTGAAAGAAACTTCCAGGATTATATCGAGGCTTGTATAGAAAAAAGGATGAAAAGGAAAGAGGCTCTACTAAATACTGGAGATGCCTCCCAATTAGTTCCTAAGGTAAATACTCGTAATCTAGAAAGAAATATAAGAAGACTACAAGGTTCAGATAATGAATGGGATAAACATTCTCTAGGTTTGATATTAGAATTCGATAGATGGAATAACTTTAGGATATTACCCAGGCAAGTACAGCAACCATCGGCTTTCAAAAGAAGAGCTAATAAGAAAGAAAAGATTTATATCAACTACTTATTGGAGAAAGTACCAGAATGGGTTCATACTAAACTAAGAGAAAGGTTTAAGTATAAGGTAAAGCCTAGTATAAAGAAATGGTGGGTATGTTTAATATCTGAAGATTTATATACTGATGGATATTTATTACTTCCCGTAAGACCTACAGATGAGGTAATGAGGGAATTCAGTAAATTCTACATGTATATATTCGAGGATAAGGATGATGCAGATACATTTGGATTCATGGTATCTAAATTCAATGCCAAGACTACTACTGTAAAACTAGGTCAGAAGTTTTGGCCAGAATATAGATTATGTATCGAAAAGGCTTTGAATTACAATCAGGTAAATAACATGGATTTCAATGTGAAGCAATTGGATATGGCCTATAACACTCACATAAAACGAAAACCAAAGAAGAAACCTCAACCAAGAGCTGCTAGAGTGAAAGAAGACTCCTTCTATTGATCCTCAGCTAATATTAAAATAATAAGTAGAATATTTTTTTATATAATATATAAGTATTATATTTGCATCAGAAAATTAATTAGACAAAATTTTAATATAGACAATATGAAGAATACCAACTTAGACATCCGCTTTAACAAAGCAAATAATATCCTCAACCAATTCAGTGATAGCTGGGAGGATGATAAATTGAACCTATTACCTAATTTCCCAAAAATTAAGGATATGGTATCAAACCACATTACTCAAGAGAATTACTTATGGTTAATCACTTATGATTTACCTAATGATCTCTTCGATAAGATTGATAACATGGGATTAGTTCCCTATGAGTATGTAACTCATGAAGAATTAACTCAAACCTATTACAATCAAAGATTTTAAAACTATGGCAAAAAAGAAAAAAGATAAACCAGCTCCATCAAAGGAAAAACAAAATTTCCTAGGAGCTGCAGGTAGAAACATGAAGTACAAGGATCTCAAAAGAAAGGCAGTAATCCTTGGTATGCCTTTTCCAGATGCTTGTGCTGCAGGAGTATTTGATTTAATCAAGTATATCAGTAACTCTACTAACAAACCCGATAAATCTCTAATTGACCAGTATGATGAATGGGCAGATAAACAATTAGAAGCAATCGGTTATGATAAAACTGACCCAATCCGTAATTCAAGATTAAGATTAGGATTCTTAGGAGAAGAGGGAGAAGATGGTATTCGAAAATTAAAAAGAGTACCAGGTATAAAGAAACCCAAAGAAAAGAAACCTCCAAGAGAAAGAGATTCTTTTAACCTCATTAAGGGTACTAAGAAATCCTACTGTTATGAATTAACCGAAAAGGGATTTGACCAAGAGAGAGTAGTAAGGAGAATGAAAAAGAAATTCCCTGATGCTAATGAGAAATCCATTCAACTCTGGTACAGGGCTGCAAAAAGGAAATTAAATGGTAAAACTAGCAAGGGATAATCGGAAAATATACCCAGACTTAATATATGTATGGACTTGGAGGCCTGATGAATATTGGGGATGGACCAAATATCAATATGCAACAGAAAGTAAATACCGAACCGAGAAGTTGTTATATAAAAAACATATATGTGGTTTAGGATTCTTTTCAAGATACCATGCTAGAAGAACCATAACTCTTTTATTAGGAGTAGATGCCAATTTATACATTCATACTATCAAGGGTAAGAATCTTATAAAACAAGGCATAACTGATTTACCCAAGAAAGGTCATCAATCGATATTCTTTAAGGGTAAGCCAACTAAAATACGAAGATTTATCTTTCCTGCTGAAGCAAGAATGGATAAACATAGGAGAAGGCATTTTGTAGTAAGAATGAATAAAATTTATAAGAAACATGGAAGAAGGGCATTCAACAGGGCATACCAAATTGCATTATACGGGTATAGGGATGAATTCTCACCTGAATATCGAAAGCAAAAGAGATTACAGGTCCATTCTGCTATCCTACAGGAGATACAACAAGCTGAGTCAAGGGGAAAAGAACCAATTTAACCTTGATTGCTTGAATCATCCTCCTAGGATTTGGCAAATAGCTCTGTTCCTTACCAAGGTATATCATATTAAGTTTAATCGTATCTTATTCAAAAAGGCCTACGATTTCTTAGATGATTTTGGAGAAGCTTCCTTGAAATTTCAGAACCAGGTTATTATCCCAGATAAATATCTCATAAGAGAATTACAATGGGAACTATGGAAACCTCTATCTGGTTATAAAATAAGGAATAAGTATGCTTACTTCATGACCAATAGGAAACTAGATTCAGAAATTTGGGTCTACCCAATAAGATTTTCTGATAACTATGAAACTTCGAAAAAAGGGAAATATCAATCATACACAGAAATGATGGGTAAATTGGGTTTTCCAGGTTTAACTAAAATATCATATAGCGATGAACACTAAATTAGAACAACATGGACCATATAATCCATTTGAGGGCAAATCCTTTAAGATTATGACCTATAATCAAGTGGACCAAGTTATAAACTCTGAAGTAGTTGAAATAACTTCACAGGAACAGTTTAATACCGTTCTAGAAAACATAAAACAATTTAATAATGCACATGAATCTTTGGGACCATTCCTAAAGAAGTATAAAAAGCTTATAACTGAGTGATTAACTATATTCATTAACAAACCATTAAAATTAAACAATTATGGCTAAGAAAAAAGAAACTAAGAAAGTTGAACTTAAAGAAGTATCTAGAGTAGAAATCAACGGTAATATCATTATTACTTACGAAGATGGCTCTGTAAAAATTATCCCGGCTCCTATTATGTTGACTGCTGACCAGGCATCTGAAATCTTCGGTTCAGAAGAAGATGAAGACGAAGAAGAGGAGGAAGAATCGGAAGATGACGAAGATGAAGATGATTCTGAAGAGGATGAGGAAGACGAAGAAGATGAGGACGAGGATGATTCCGATGAAGATGAAGAAGACGAGGAGGAAGAAGAGGAAGAACTGACTGGAGAAGCTCTTGCTGAAATGGACTTCGAAGAATTGGAAGATGTTTGCGATGACAAAGACCTTGATACTGATCCAGACGACTTCGATGAAGAAGACATCGAGAAACTTCGTAAGGCAATTGCCAAGGAATTAGGTATCAAATTGCCGGCTAAGAAGGAAGCTAAGGGTAAAGGTAAAAAGGGTAAAAAATAATCCATTTACCTAGCATAAAGGGTAGGAATCATCTCCTACCCTAAAAATTAACTACTATTAGGTTATGTAGAAGTCACAACTTATTTATAACACAACTTTTAAAAACTTATTAAGATTATGGCAAAGAAAAAAGAAGACACCAAGAAAAAGGGTGCTAAGGAAAAAGATCCTGAAAAAGAAGCTAAACGCAAAGCTCGTATGGAAGCTATCAAAAACCGTCCTGCAGGTCAGAGACCGAACGGTAAACAAATCGATGTTATCAAGATTTCTGATAACTCAGAAGTTCAGAACTTCGGTTATGCAATCAAAACCAAGAAAGGTGCTCAGGGAGTATTGGTAACTTCAGTATTGGTAGTAGATGGTACTCCAGTAAACACATCAGTTGCTTTCGTTCCCGGAGAATTGGCAATTAAGTCAAAGAAAGGACATGGTATTATCACTACTCCTAAGTCAAAGAAAGAAAAAGACACTGACGAGGAAGTAGATGAAGAAGAAACTTCTGAAGAAAACGAAGATTAAACTCCATAACGATTATACGTTATATCAATTATCCAAAGCCCATTGCCTCACAAAGGTGATGGGCTTTTTTATTTTCATAACCTATGATAACCAAAGAAGAGATAAGAAAGAATATACAAATCATTGCACTTAATAATCTGATAGAAGATTATACTTCATTTCTAGAAGTATGCAAAAATCCCTCAGAAAGGGAATTAACAGAAAACATAATATCAGAAGCTAAGGAAATGATTTTAGAATATCAATCCCAAATAAAAAGGCCACAATGGAAAAAAGATCCTTCTCATCCTTAATTTCACAGATTGCTGAAATATACAAGGATATCAAATACTATAAATACCAAGCCCATATATCCTTGCAGCAAAGTAAGATGGGTGAATATAGGAAACACCAAGCCCATATTATGTATCAGAAAAGAAAACTTTATTCTTTATCACAAAGAGTAAAAGATATTCTTAACAATCCAGTTCTAGAAGTGAAATATATATGGGGAAATGAAACTAAAACCAGTATTTTCTCAGGATTAACCCAAAGAGAGATATCTGATTATCTTCATACTTGTGCAATGGTAAAAGGAATTGAATTAAAAATCCTAGAAATCAAGGAAATCCCCACCTTTAATTCGGATTCAATTCTATAGGTAAATGTAAACTCATAAATTAATAAGGATATGACAAAGAAAGTAAAACCTGCTAAAAAAGCAAAGAAACCGGCTGATAAGACTCCGGAAATCACAAAAGCTGCAAAGGCTTTGGAAAACTACCTGAAAGAAAATAACCTGGATCCTGCAAAGGATTGGTCAAAGGACAAAACTCATGGTAAGGCAGTAAAAGAACTTATGGCAAAACTTAACAAGGAAAGAGATAAAGTTGCTGCCCAATATCCTGAGAAAGACACTGCTAATCAGAAGAAGCTGGTAAAAATGAAAAAGGCTTCTGAAGATGAAAAGAAAGCTAAGAAGGAAGCTAAAGCAAAAGAGAAAAAGGAAAAAGCTAGTTCAGGTAGAACAGCAACTAAATACGATTATCCTTTGGTAGACGGAAGAGAAATGACTTCCGAAGAAAAGAAGAAATATCGTATGGCTCAGAGAAAATTGGCTGCAGGTAAGACTCCAAAAGAATCTAAGCCGAAGGAAGAACCTAAGAAGGAATCCAAAAAGGATAAGCCTTCTAAGAAAGATAAAAAGGCCAAAGATTCTAAGAAGAAAAAGGCCAAAGACGAGGATTAATTTCCATTCTTATATTTGTTTTGTTAGTTATTAGTAGTTTTGGGCCTGGCAATAATCTTTGTCCAGGCCCTTTTTATCTCTAAAGTTATGAAAGAAGAAAAAGAAATATTCAAACCCAAACTGCGTATCACTACACTTTCAGAAAATGGTAATCCTTTATCTGATAGATTAGTAGATGCTTGCACTGAGATGTATGCCGGTCCAAAGGTACAACATAAAGGTCCCATAAGAATAGAAGTAACCCTTGTTAATCAACAAGATATTTCTCAATTCAAAGAATACTTGGATAAATTATCTGGTAACTTACCAATCAAAGAATCTGCAGGTAGAGGAAGACCCTCTAATACTCAATCTAAAGAATTGGAATCCCCAAGAGAAGATATCCTTGCTGATGTAGAAAAGATGGTAAATGAAGGCAAAAGCCAACAGGATATTATTAAGTATCTTAGAGATCTTGGATTTGTATTCATCCTTACAGAGGATTTTCTTTATCATTTCCCGGAATTTAAATTCGATAAGAAAGATGTGGGAGAACCCACCAACAATGGCCAATATCTCGATTCTTATTCATGGATGGCAAGATGTATAAAGAGAGCAAAAGATCCTAAGACAGATAAATTTGACCCTATGATTCTATTTGGGTTCAGTATTCTGCAAGGTCCCTCAAAGAAGATCGTTCCCTATCTGTATAAGGAAAGGAAGAAACCCTTTAGGGCTCAGACTGGTAAAACTACTATCTCATTCTCTCAGGCAGAATTTACTAAGTTACCTAAGTATATGTTAGAGGCAGAACGAATTAAATTCTCTACAGAGCAACGACAATTGCTTATGACTCCGGATAAGAAACCCTCTAAGTTCTTCTTAAGATGGGCATCAGATGCCATATTCCCCGATTCAATCAAGGAAAAGATGGCTGAGATCTTGAAGAGATAATCCACTACCTACCTCAGCAATATTTGCATATTATATATAAAATTTATATATTTGTATAACGAAATAAATAATAAGAAAAAATGGATGCAGAAACCAAGACGGTTATTAAGAACATTGCCCAAATCCAAGTTGAGGCACTAACTCATATCTCTAAAAATTTAGAGGATACCGATCATTACCTTCTTAAAAAACTTCTTCAGATTGAAGAAGGAGAAATAAGAGGAGTATTAGATAATATGATAAAACTCTATTCAGATATGATAGAATATCCTCAACTTATAAAAACTCTTACAGAGTATCAATTATACGTCTGCTCTCATATCCTATGGAAAATGGAGGAAGAATGGATAACAGATAATTCTCAAGGAGTTTTGGGAGCATGGGCAATCATTCAAAAATATACCAACGTATTACATCCGGAGTTAACACTTTTAAAACTTTAAATTATGGACAGAGAAGAATATCTTGAATCAGTTACCATGAATACTGGTATTAAAATGAATCCAGTAAAATCTTCTAATATAGAAGGTATTGGGTATGACAACAAAAACAAACACTTATGGGTTGCTTTTAAGGGCAACAAAGTTTACCGGTATGATTTAGTTCCCAGAAAAACTTTCGAAGAACTAATGAATGCCGAATCTAAAGGGAGATATCTTAATTCTCATATCAAAGGACAATATGAAGCTACAGGATATGAACTCAAAAACTAAACATATTATTTTTCCGTTTTCCATTCTGGGAGTTACTCTTTTGGGATTTACTATTGCCAACACCAATAGTACCCGGAGGGTAACTCCTCCTTATGTAAAGGAGAGTAGAGAAGATTCTATTAGAAATGTAAAACGGTATGAGGAAAGCAAAAGAAGAGATTCTATATTCTTTGCTAAAGTAGATTCTATAAAGAAACTAAAGGATTCTCTTAGTAATCGGAGATTATACCAATATGCTTTCCTAGTAAGAGTTACTCCAGATAATATAATATTTACCGCAAGGAAATCTGGTTATCAACAAGTAACTTTAGATGCTCATTATACTAAACCCAGAGTATATTACCAAGTATTCACTTCCGATAAACCTTTATCACCGGAGGAAGCTTCTGCTTATGCTGAAAAATATGAACATGATCCCAGTAAGGTAACTATATTAACCGTAGAACAGTATAATCAGAGATATGGTAAATCTTCATCTATTTCAGAATATGATATCTTTACTGAAGGCCTAGATTCCTACTATGATGATCCCGAAAACCTAGATGAGAACCCAGATGAAATCTTTGATTTCCTACTCGACTAGGGATCCTCAGCTATTGATAAAATAAAGTAGAATTATTTTTTTATTTAAAATATTGTTCTTATATTTGCATAGAGAAATTAATTAAGTAACATTTTTAAATTAGTCAATTATGAAAAAAGTAAATTTGAACAAGGTAACCGAGTTAATTAACAACCAAGTATCTAACTCATTGAAGGAAGTTAAGGCTTCTAAAACACAAAAGCCAAAAGAAACTAAAGAATCTAAGGCTAAGGAAGAACCCAAAGCAAAATTGGTAAAAACCACTACCAAGAAAGCTTCTACTAAAAAGGAAGAAGTTGTCAAGGAAGTTGCCAAACAACAGAAACCCAATATCATCGAACAAGTAATCTCCAATCGGGAAGTGAAATACATTTACCCAGATGATGTTACTGATACTCTTTCAAGAAAGAAATGGAGACAACAAACCCGTAATGAACTTCGTAAATTAGAAAGGGAAATGCTCCGAATCCAAGATCATAACTCTAAAGAATACAAGTCTGCCCAAAATAAATATATTACCTTCCAGAAAAAAGTATTGAAGGTAGATGAAGCAGTATAATTAATCCTTTGTTAACCCGGGACTGGGAATCACTTGAGGGCAATCAATATTCCCAGTCCCATATTTATTTTGGTTATGGACTATCGAATATTCTCCGATAAGGAGATGGAAAAACAGGAAAAGGACATGGTAGAACTTCACAAGAGATGTGTAAAGAATTACCTTGTTCAAAGATCTCTCAAACACGGAAAGATTAAAAAATTCTTTATCGTATACGATTATTATCTAGGCACTGAGAATATAAGAAATTACTTTTTTAGGCCTATAGATATGTTCGTAAGATTCTTATTGTTGGGTAAACTTGAAGAAATAGAAGACTATGTCAAAGCTGATTCTAGAAAGAAGAAAAGAAAACATAAGAGAAATAAAAGTATGGTATCTTCAGAGTCAAAAACTATACGAAGAAAAAATGGTAGAGATAAATAAGACCAGCAAGGTTTTATTCTCTGGGCCAGTATCTTCTATGGTTGCTTGTTGGAGAAATGCTTTACTCTTGGTAAGAAGATCTTATAGGATATCGAAAGAATCTAGAATTTCTTTAAGAAACCTTCAACATAATACTAGGGATATTAATGCAGTAAATGACTTAGAATTAGGTCAAGGTGTCAAATTTATAATCATTGAATTATGTTTCGAGAAATAGTAAAAGATGTATATATCGGTAAATCACAACTGGGGATCTGGGTAAATGGGAAAAGGGTCCCCAAAGAAACTCTGGTAAAGGATATTGCCTTGCCAACCCTACTGGGAAATAAATTGCCAGATTACGGTACCATAGGAAATTTTACCCAGTGGGAATTCGAAGTTAACCCAGGAGGCAATCACAAATTATTTATCACAGGTATACCTAAGAAAACTTATGACTTGGATTTATACCGATTAAAAGGAAGATTATGGTCATCCTATTACGAGGATGATAAAAGGGGATACTTATTTCAGGTATTACCCTATGATGTTAAACACCTAGAAACAGAGATATAATATAATGGAAACAAAAGATTACGTAAAGATATTTAGACTAGATCAAGAGAACTTCCAATTTAATAGAGGAGAGTTTATGAATAAAATGGGAGAAGATTTACTAGAAGTATGCCAAAGGCAACAAAAGATAAACCCAGCAACTGGTCACATATATTATTCAGATTTTAAAAAGGTAGTAAAACACTTCGAGGATAAATTTAATGAAATCAGTCGGCAAAGTATAAGACCTTTATCCCAGAATTTATGGAAGGCATTCTTTGCAACTCAGGTAGTGCCCCTAAGAAAACTCTGGTACCCAGAAACACAAAAAAGGATAGAGGAAATGAAAAATAACTCTAGTGAACAAGACAAAAAATCCTCGAGAGGTAAAAAAGGCAATTATGGCAAAGGAAATCGTTGACCTTCATGGCAATATTTTTAAGGTAATTAAAGGTTGGGAATTTTATAACAAGGTTCCCAACCTTGAAGGAAATTATACCTGGATATTTACTAGGGATAGGATTACCGATACTCAATTCATTTTGGCTTTAAATGAAGAACTCAATATAGCAGTTGGTTATTGGTATTCTAATATTTATCAACTATACGTAGCTTATCCTCTTAAAAGGATGGGATACGATGAATCTAAGGATATAAGAAAAGAATATTTGTATAATGGCAAAAGACAACATAAAAAGATTTCCTAGACCTATGGGAACTACTGCAATGGCAGCAGAATACCAAAAGAGTCAGAATCTTGAAGATTTACAAAAGGTATACAACTACATTATCAATCACTGGTTGATGGGTAATGGTATGCTATGTGGGATTATGTATGATATTAATACCTTCTCAACAAAGACAGGTATAGATATCAATTACATACGAGTATTTATGAGAGATAGATTATTGCAATCTAAGCTCTGGGATAAAGAAAGACAGGAAGAAATGCTACAGGCTTTATTGGGAGAACAAGTAGCATGGGCTTTAGAAGATAGAATGGAGATATCCCATCAGGTAAACATCCTAAGGGAATCTCAGGGAGGGCATTACACTCCATTCATATCGGCTGAATTGAATAAAGCTCTTAAGATGAAACTGGATTCTTCTACTTCATTACAGTCTATCATACGTACATTTATGGGTGGAGGAACTACCAATATCTTTAATCAATTTGGAGATACCCAGAATAATCAATTAAATCAGAACCAAGGCATATCAATAGATGAAGCTAGAAAGATTATCCTAGAATCTCAAAAGATAATGGACAAGCCACAGGAAGCCAAATTATTGGCAGATCACTATGATTTATCTTCTTTACCCGAGGTAGTTGCTACTAAGCAAGAGGGAATTGATACTACCAAAGAGGGCCTTACTTTGAATACTGCAGAGATGAGGCAAATTACTGATGATTATAAGGGAGCTATGGAACTCTCTTCAAGAGAACACCATGAATTAAGAAGAGAGATAGAAGCTAACATAGATCCCGAGGATCCAGACCCAGAAATGGATATCTATTTAGATGAAGAGCAATATGAAGAAAAAGAGCCTACATCAATAGCCGAACAATTCCTCAACAGGTAATCGAGGTTTATTGCATAATTAATTTATTATTCTTAAATTTGCAGCATAATAAATTATAAGATTATGGATAAAACCACATTAAAACAGTTTAAACCAGGTACACTATTCAGATTAAAAGATTCTGAATCCAGTCCAGTATGGGTAAGAGATCATTATGATAGGTCTTCTAAAACTTATGCTTGCCATAAATACGAAGACTACAATCATGAAGCTTTCTTCAAAGGAACCAGAACAGTATTCATTAATTTTACATATTAGACATTATGAACATCAAAAACCTATTCAACAGATTTCGTAAACGGGAACCAGAGTTAAGTTATTCCCTGAATCTAATCTACCTAGAAGATACTAAGGTAGTATTCAACCAGAATATACAATGTGCTAAAGACCTAGAGAATTACCTATCGGCTTATATGAGACTATTTGGCATGTATTCAGATAAGCCTTATGTACTAATCTATCAGGAATACAAAAGCAGATACTGGGTATATGACAAAGAACCTTACCTATTATACTACAAGGTACCACTTATAGTTAACCTTAGTAGAAAGCTATCAGGTAAATCAGATATGGTAATAACCAAAGAAAAATACCAAGCTGCTAAGGATTTAGTTCCAGCCCATGAAGTATCTGATAGATTCAAGATACCAGAATATATTACTGGAGTCTTTACAGATATCTGGTATAAATGCCAAGGATATATGGATACGGACCATGTTGGTTTAGAGGAGATACTGGAATTGATGCAACATAATTGGTTAAAGGAATTCGAATTATTAGTATTCAAAAGGAATTATGATACAGATATGTTATTCCTTAGTCATTCTCTTACCTATATCTTAGATCAGACAGAAGAAGAGGGCCGAAGAATATGTATTCAAAACATTATCGAACGTAACATAAATCAAGAAAATCAAGATGAAAACGAAACAATTTAACGTAAGCCAGTCTAGAATATATCCAGATATCAGGGATAAATATCTGGATTATATGGGAGAACAATATAATATGTTCATTTCGGATGATACTCTAAAGAATGATCTCAGAGAAATCCTTCGAAAGGGTACTAATAAAACCATCCATTTCAATATTCTAGAAAAGAACTCAGATCTCTTGGTATTTGAAACCTCTGAATACAGTACTTTATTAGAGTTCACTAACCATTATCTCTGGATATTCAGGCTAGTAAACGATAAATGGAATTTAATCCGATACAGAGTATAAATTCGAAAGGCAGACTACTATCTGCCTTTCTTAGCGTTTACACATATCCTCAGCTTAGTATTCCAGGGTTTGCATATATAAAATAAAGTAGTTATATTTGCATCAGAAAAAGAAATTAATAACTATTTAAAATTTTAGACTTATGAAAAATAATGAAACCTTCCAAACCACACAACATCTAGACAAGTTAGTTACTAACCTAGGTCTTCAAATCCAAGAATTATTTTCCTTAGACTTAGAGGAAATCCTAGATTACAGCAACAATCTAATGAATCTATTAGTTAATGCCTACGTTGAAAACCAATGCTTAGCATTATCTGCAATGATATCTAAACAGGACGGATTTGCAATATACTCTTTCTTATTTCAAACTCCTGATACTTCTAACGGTGCTGCAGATGCTCTGGTAAGCTTTGCCATGAACTTTACCGATGGAGAAGCTAATATCAAATCTATCAACAGAATATCTTCAAACATAATGCAAATCACATTTACAGTATGACACCCATAAGAAGACTTTTAAATATCGTACAATTTGATCTAGCCGAGAAACTAAACTTGGCTAGATTAAGATGGTACCATCTTAATCATCAGGACCAATACCTTCAATCAGTAATTTATGGTAATCCTGATAATTGTACCTTGTTCAGACTAAGGGAAGTACTTACTAATTTGCTTAGAGCTAACTTTTTAAGTTACTACATATTAGCAGATACTCCTGAATCTCTATCTATTTCAATACAAGGTAATGCTATCATTACATTTGTGATAACTAAAGACAATTACATAACTTTTACAATAACGAAATTATGAGCACAACTCCATACCCAGGTCCAGATGAAGTAATTATACCATCTCGTATATATTTCGATGAAGGTAAGAGAATAGATGTTAAAGTATGGCCTAAGACCATTCAATTAACAGGTCCCACTAAGGATTTAAACAAGGTATTCAAAACCCTTGAAGAATATGATGATTGGTGGCATCAGTTTAAGAAAAAGAATCCAGATGCCTTCCGTAAAGATGCGAAATATGTAAAATCCATTAATGGCCTCTTCCTTATTCAGAAAAGGCTCTATCAGATACCCAATAGAAGCCTCAGCTAAGTAATCAGGGATATTGCATATTTAAAAATAAAGTATTAAATTTGCATCAGAGAAAAGAAATATATTATTCATTTAAAATTTAGGCAGTCATGAACTTGAACAACATTACAACAGCCCTTAAAACCGGTATCACAATTTACCAATACGAACAATGGCAAAATACTGGTTCAGTCAACCTAATGCAAAAGGAATCCCACATGCTTTCCAAGGTTTGGCTTAAGACAAATATCCATAACCCAGATTCTTTGGATAAACCCTTTATCCAACTCTCTGCTACTTTTACTTCAGAATTCGATATCCAAGAATATAACGAATGGCTAAATGCTAACCAGTACAAGTTATATCCATTGCTATTGGATATTCTTAAGATATCACTAAAGGATAATTTCTACAATTACTCCAATGCTTCTAATATTCATTACGAAGGAGGGAAATTCCCAAGTATGCTTACCATTCAATTATTTAACTTAGAATTCTAATGTCATGAAACTAACAATAACAACCCTAGTAATCATAGAAGGCTCTTATATCCAAGGAATTTTCCATTCCTTGGAAGAGCATCCAGGTAAAGCTTACCAAGAACTGGTAGACCAAGTGGAAATCATTTCCAATACACCTTATTTCGATATCCATGTAGATGATGCTATCTATGAAGTCCTAACAATGCCAAGAGAAGAAATAACCATCTAAAACAAAGAACTTATGAAAACAACAAATCCTTCATCAAGAATCACAATCAGTCAGAATGGTAATCAAATACTAACCTGCAAAGTATACAAAGAGCCCAACTATATATTATCTATGTCCAATGAAGAAATATTAGAACTCATCTCTGGACTAGACTATATGAGTAACATACCAACGGTACCAGACCTAGAGAAACCAATAGAGATCCAAGTCTCAACCACCCGACAAATACCCTTAGAACAAAACAAAGAAGTCCAAACCAAAATCAAAGAGATAATATACAATAATCTCTATGATACTCTAATAGATGAATTAAAGGGTACCATCTCTAGGTTCCAAGCCCAGTATAACATCCAAGAGATAAACCCATACCTACAGGATATACTTCAGAACCCAGAAGATCTAGTATCCCTCTCCCAACACCACAAAAGATAAATAAAAAGAATACCTAGAGCCCAGAAAACTCTAGGTATTTCTGTGTACACAAATCAAGTATATAATCAATTACCTCCCAAAACAAAATAAAACCAAGTATACAGATACTAGGTACACAACCCACCTACCCCACTCCCAACAAAGAAATATACAAATAACAAGGTATACAATAAATATCATATACACCTAATCTGAATATACAGATATCACTAACTAAGATACAAATCCCCTATATCACAATCAATATATAATACATATAACTAATACTAATATACATATCTTAGGATCTTGGTTTATTCCTTTTCTGTGTACCAACGGGGGTTTTTCGAAAAAGTCAGGAACATACACATTTGGCTGCTTGGTGCTATAACAAACACTATAGTTCTCAAAATTTAAAGTACTAAATCCTTGAGGCCCCAGAGGCCATTTTAGGCAATAAAATCACCATACATGGCCCCTCAAATCACAGAAAAGCAAAAAGTACACTCTGGCAATAGTTTTTGAGATACGTATATGAGCCTTTTTGACACGTAGCTATTTTAGTAACGCCTATATATAATATACTAATATGGGTGGGATTTAGATACGTATGTATTTTAGCTTCACACGTGTAATTGAAAAGTGTTCTGTTTGGCTAGTTTGTGTAATCTAGGATTTAGGTTGTGATTTTGTGTACCTAGACTGGGATTTTAATTGCCAAGAGGCTAGGATTTATATTAAAATTGTGTACCTAGAGGGGCCATTTTAGGCTCGGATTTTATAAAACTGGGTACACAATTTATGCCCTAAATGGCCTCGGATTTAATAAATTTCTAGGCAATCAAGGAGCCAATTTTAATTGCCATCCTAGTAATATTGTTGTTAATTGCATAAGTATTTATATTATGGTTATTTTAGATAATTCTAGGACATTAGGGGCCTTCGAAAGGCAATCAAGGATATTGCATAATTAAAATATTATATTTATATTTGCATCAGAAAATTAATTTAATAACTAATTAAAATTTTAGATTATGGAAACAACTATTAAAACTTCATTTAATTTTGCAAAAGAAATTCAATGTAATTTTATTACTAAAAACAACCCCGAACACTCCTATCCTGGAGGCTTACCAGAGTTCATTACTCCTTACCTACAGGAGTTACAGGAAAATACCATTATACCTGACTACACTACTCTAATATCAATTACCACAATCGATAACCCAGACCAAGACGGTATACATATACTAACTTTCCTTAAAAACGATCCAGAACATTTCGATGAC
>ENA-OYZK01000211-OYZK01000211.1-human-gut-metagenome-genome-assembly--contig:-NODE-211-length-28282-cov-8.566514_pt1 | contig 28282 bp, 23 predicted proteins | sample MGYA00244200_ERZ653484 | MGnify/ENA primary metagenome ERZ653484 (study PRJEB26926, sample SAMN06165109) | human gut metagenome | biome: ENVO:00009003; feature: ENVO:2100002; material: ENVO:00002003...
CCCGATACGAAATGCACCGACTGATCCTCACCGCCGACCCATGCGCCCGCCACGAGTTTCGGGGCCACGCACATGAACCATGCGTCGCGGTTCTTGTTCGAGGTGCCGGTCTTGCCGCCGATCTCCACGCCCGAAAAGCCGTAATCGCGGTTCAGGCGGCCGGCCGTACCCGACGTCACCACGCCCTGCAGCATCGTCAGCATCGTATAGGCCGTGCGCTCGCTGACGGCATCCTGCGACTGGGGTATGAAGTTGGCGATCACGTTGCCCTGCCGGTCCTCGATGCGCGTCACGAAAATGGCGTCGTTATGCACGCCCTCGTTGGCGAAGGTCGAGAAGGCGCTCACCAGCTCGAAAACGTTCGATTCCGACGAGCCGAGCGCCAGCGCCGGCACGGGGTCGATATAGCTGCGGATACCCATGTTGTGGATGAAGTCGGCGACCGCCGCAGGCTGTTTGGCCTGCTTCATGATCCACGCCGAATAGTTGTTGCGGCTGCGGGCGAGACCCCAGCTCAGGGGGTGCATCACGCCGTCGTACTCGACCTTGCCCGCCTCCTTGGGCGACCAAGCCGTGCCGTTGGCCGTCTCGATCGTAACGGGCAGGTTGGGCACCATCGTGCAGGGCGTCAGCCCCAGATGGTCGATGGCGAAGGTGTAGACGAAGGGTTTGATCGTCGAACCGATCTGACGTTTGCCCTGCTTGGCCATGTCGTATTTGAAGTAGCGGAAATTGGGGCCGCCGACGTACGCCTTGACATATCCCGTACGGGGATCGAGCGCCACGAACGACGCCCGCATGATACGCTTGTGGTGCAGGATCGAGTCGCGCGGAGTCATAAGCGTATCGCGTTCCCCCTTGTAGGTGAAGACCTTCATCGAGCAGGGTCTGTCGAACGAAGCGTTGATCTCCTTCTCGCTCGCGCCGGCGTTCCTCATCTCGCGGTAGCGGTCCGAATAGCGGACGGCGTGACGCATGATGCGCTCGCGCTCCGCCTTGTCGGCGTCGATAAAGAGCGTCTTGGTGCGCCGGTACTGGGCGTCCATGCGGGGCTGGATGACCGATTCCATCTGTTTCTGGACGGCCTGCTCGGCATAGGTCTGCATCGTCGAATTGATCGTGGTATAGATCTTCAGGCCGTCGCGGTAGATGTTGTAGGGCGTGCCGTCGGCCTTGCGGTTCTTGCGGCACCAGCCGTAGAGCGGATTCTCCTCGTACTCCTTCACCGCCTGATCGTAATCCCACTCGTTGTAGAACTGATTGCGTTTGGGACGTTCGGCGTTCATCACAAGACGCAGCATCTCGCGGAAGTAGGTCGCCGTACCTTCGTTGTGCGACACGGGACGGTAATTGAGGACGATGGGAAGCGCGCTGAGCGAATCGCGCTGCTTGCGCGTAATGGCCCCGGCGTCCTCCATGCGCGAAATGACGAGGTTGCGGCGCGCGAGGGCGTTGTCGTAATTGCGCACCGGCGAATAACGCGACGGGGCGTTCACCACGCCCACCAGCACGGCGGCCTCCTGCACGTTCAGCTCGTGAGGCTCCTTGTTGAAGAAGGTAAGGGCCGCGGACTTGATGCCGTAGGCGTTGGAGCCGTACTCCACCGTATTGAGGTACATGGCGGCGATCTCCTCCTTGGTATAGTTGTATTCGAGCTTGAGGGCCGTGATCCACTCCTTGAGCTTCGACGTGACGAGCTTGGCGTTGCGGACCAGCCGCCCGCGGTTGCGCACCGTGTCGCGCGGAAAGAGGTTCTTGGCCAGCTGCTGCGTGATGGTCGAGCCGCCGCCCTGCGAGGTGTTCTGCAACAGCACGGTCTTCACGGCCACACGGGCCAGCGAAGGGATGTCGATGCCCGAATGGGTTCTGAAACGGGCGTCCTCGGTGGCGATCAGCGCCGCGACGATCGGCGGCACCTCGTGTCCTCCGAGCCGGATATGGAGCGTCGAATCGTCCGGGAAAAGATCGGCGTACTGAACGTAGGAACGGTTCTGCACGAAGAAGGTGCCGATGACCTTGCCGTCCTCGGAATAGATCTCCGTGGCGAGGTTGCTGCGGGGATTCTCCAGCTCCTCGAACGAAGGCATGCGACCGAACAGCCCGAAGGCGGTCAGCAGCAGCATGAAGAAGAGCAGGGCGAACGGCGCGAAGGCCAGACACCAGATCCATTTTATCGTTTTCGGACTCACGTCCGTCTTTTTCTTCTTTGGCATAGGACTTAATTTTGCGCTAAAGATACGAAATTTATTGCAATCAGAACGGAAGACCCACGGCGGCGGCCCACCACACGCCGCCGTTTGCGGGACGATAGACCGACAGCTTGAAGGTCGAAGTCGCCGATGCGGGCTGGCGGAACGCATTGATATCGAATACGATGTCGCCGCCCACGGACCAGATGCGCCGCCACTTCATCCCTCCGCGGCCCACGTCGCGGAACTGGGCGTAATCGCCGCCGACGTTGAGCCGGATGCGCTTGAAATACAGCACCGAGCCGATACCCCCTTCGGGATACCACACCGGCAGCTGGTAGTCGGCCGAGAAGGCCGTGTAGTTGTTCGAAATAATATCCGACGAGGTATATCCGCGCGGAATAAGGCGCGTCGAGCGATAGCTCAGCGGCGCGTATCCCGACGGAAATTTGTAGCCGCCGATCGAGGTCTGGTAAGTAGCGGCCACCTTCAGCGAGTTGTGGGCCGCGAATCCGGGCAGGTATGCCTGTCCGTAAAACGAAATCAGGTCGCTGAAATGGGTGTTGGCCGGGTTGAAGGTATAGGCGGTGCTCAGCATATAGCCCCAGCGCGGCGCGAAGTCGCGGTGCGCCATGCGCACCTGATCCGAGTACCCCAGTCCGAACGAGAGCTTGTGCAGTCCCTTGCGGAAACCGATGCGCTGGATATTGGAGATCTGTCCGGCGTTCCATTCGATTTTACCCAGATTGGCTACCATGCCGTTGGAGTAGTTCCAGCCGGAGGTGACGGAGAGCTGGCGCGTGTGATAGCCCCGCTGGAAATAGAGCGGAAGCGTGGCGGAGAGTCCCACGGAGTAGTACTTGTCGGGGCTGGGACGCTGCTGGTACTCGTATTTTCCCGTCTGCTCGTCGTACTGTCCCACCGAATAGAAAACCTGATTGCCGCCGTACGAAGCGTCGAGGTCGAGACGGACGCCCAGCCCGAAATAGCGCACGCCCAGATTGAAAATCGCCCCTTCGTTGCGGTTCCAGCCGTACGAAGCGAAGGCTTCGGTATTCGACAGCAGATTCTGCGAAAGCAGGGTGACGCCCAGATTGAGGTTGATATTGTGTTCGTCCACGGCCTCGAAGGGATTGAAGGCCACGGGGGTCCAGCTATGGACGTTCACCAGATTGGGCACCTTGCGGTATCGCTTCGCGCGGTACACCCCCTCCTGACGCAGCGAATCGGCCGGCGAGAAACGCACCGTATCGAGGTTCACGACGTCCCACCGCTTGCGGTCGGGATTCACGACGTTGAGCGGCAGTTTCGAAGGCGTGACCGGAATCAGCGCGTCGGCATCGGCGTCCTGCGCCGCCACATGGTAACCGCGCCTGTCATAGGCTGTCAACAGCACCCGTTCCCGCCCCTCGCCGTCGCGCCACGGCACCGGCATGAACGATCCGTAAGCCGACGTCGTGATGCGGTATTCGCGGCGGGTCTTCAGGTCGAAGCAATGGGCTTCGTCCCGGCCCGAAGCGATCGAGCCGAAATAGAGCCTGCCGCCGCCCGCGCGGAGGTTGCTCAGCGTAATGTAGGCGCCTTCGGTAACGGGATGCACGCCGTCGCCGTCGATGCGGCCGAGCCACATGCCCGAATCGTCGGTGACGATGACGTAATAGCCCCGCGTGGCATCGTCCCACGCCAGTCCGTGAATCTCGGACCGGTCAGGCGTCGCAAAGCGTTTCTCCACGCCCTCCTTTCCCTGCACGACGACCGTATAGCGGCCGTCGGGATTGTATTCGACCCACGCGACGGCATCCTCCGACGGCGTGGGATAGAGCGCGTTGCGGCGTCCGACGACCATCCGGGGCGTACCGTCGGCGAGGTCCATGTAGCACAACTGCGAATTGACCCGCTGTTCGAAGAGTTTCGAACGGCGGTACTCGGTCCACCACACGCGGCCGCCGGCCATGGCGGGGCGCGTCGAAACCACCCCCGTATAGCAGATCACCTCCTCCTCGCCCGTGCGGGTGTCGAGCCGCACGAAACGCGACGGCCGGTCGTAGTCGGTCTTGAGCGCCAGCGCCGACGCGGCGTCGAGCGGCAGGGGCCACTGGTAGGTCGTGTAATTGCCGGCGGGCATTGGTGTCAGCGGCTCGGCGCTGTCTTCGACCTGCGGCAGCGACTCCCAGTGCCGCTCCAACACGTCGAACGTCTCGCGGAAAAGCCTGCTGACATTGGTGTCGTAATATTTTTCGAGCGCGACGCGCGTCGTGGCCAGCACATAGGGGTTGCGCGAGCCGTAGCGCGCCACCTTGTCCCAGACCACCTCGCCGTAGCGGTCGTAGGCGTAGGAACAGATCTGATAGCCCAGCTCGTAATGGTCGGGAATGTAGTCGCGGTAGGAGCCGCAGAACCATTTGTCGATGTTGCGGCGGTCACGCGTGTCCTTCCGGTCGCGGCCTACGCGCCCCATGGCGCGGTAACCCAGCGAGAACGAGGGCTGAAGTCCCCGGCCGAACGACGACATGGCCGTTTCGGACATCACGGCGTCGCCCTCCATGGCCCAGATCGGCATGCAGAGCAGGCCGATGGTCGAACCCTGCTGCCCCAGAATATAGCTCAGGGCGCGGATAACACCCCGGTCGAGGTTGTTGTACTGTACGGCATGACGGTACTCGTGGGCCACGAGCTGTTTGTACCACGGCATCGAATAGCCGTCGATCGCGGGCGAGGTGAGAAACTCCACACGTTTCGGGAGGTACATCACCAGTCCGTTCGACTGGAAATTTTCGGGGTGCATGACGAAGGGAATACGCATCGGACCGTGACGGAATCCGAACGCAATGTCGGGCCGGACGGTACGGATGTAGAACAGCGTACGCCGCGCCACGGCCGAAACCGTATCGGGATAGATCATCCGCACGTCGGGCGTACGGATCGTGCTCCATTTCAGCCCCGCGGGGTCCGAACCCCACGTATAGTACTGGGCCGAAGCCTCGTGCGCGAAACCGAGGGCGCACAACAAGAGGAGGATATGCAGCAGCCGCTTCACCTACGAACCGGCTTTTTTGCAGCGGTAGCCGCTCTTGGTGAGTATCTCGACCACGCGGTCGCGGTGGTCGCCCTGAATGATGATCTCACCCTCCTTGGCCGCGCCGCCGACGCCGCATTTGGTTTTCAGCAGACGCGCCAGCTCCTGCAGATCCGCATCCCGCCCCACGAAGCCTTTGACCAGCGTCACCACCTTGCCCGCGCGCTGCTTGCGGTCGAGCCACACACGCAGCTCCTGCCGCGCCGGGGGAAGCGTCTCCGCCTCCGGTGTTTCGGTCGTTTCATAGTTGAAGTCGGGATTGGTCGAATAGACCATTCCAAGCCTCGCTTTCCAATCGTTGTCTGCCATATTGTTCGAATAGTAGAGATCAAACGTCCTTTCGGAACCTCTTATTTTGTGCAAAAATAATAAAATATTACGGTTGTGCGCGCCCGGCGGCCGAGATCGGCGAAAAAGAGCGCATTCAACCCTTCAAACGGCGGCGCACGCCCACACGAGATAGGAGCGGCAAGGCGGAGCCGGAGAAAAAGCGACGGCGGCGCAAAGAAAAGACAGCGCAGAGGACGGCGACGCAAAAAGAAAGGCGGCAGTGCAGAAGAACGACGGCAACACAGAAGAACGGCGGCGCAGAGGAACGGAACCGGCCGTCCCGCCGCTGCAAAAAATCCCGGCCTTGGGAAGAAATTCCGGCCGAAATCACTATCTTTGTTTCCGTATGGCTAAAAAGTTCGGCGACAAACTGCGCAGATTCAATCCCTTCACGCGCCCGGCGACTCTCGAAGAGCTGCCCAAACCGCTGCCGGCCAATCCCGACCAGCGGCTGGTGAAGGTCTACGTCGAAGGCTACGAAGACGTGGCCTTCTGGCGCGGCATCTTCGACCACTTCCAGAACCCCTACCTGCGCTTCGAAATCTCGGTACCCAACCGCGCCGACCTTCCCAAAGGGAAGAAGGTGCTGATGGGGATGATCCCCCGCTCGTCGGAGGAGCTGATCCTGTGCGTCGATTCGGACTTCGACTTCCTGTTCGCCGACCGCACGGAGCAGTCGCGCGAGGTGAACGCCGCCCGCTACATGTTCCACACCTACGCCTACGCCACCGAGAACTTCCTCTGCTACGCCCCCTCGCTGCACAACGTATGCGTCAAGGCGACCAAGAACGACACGCGCATCTTCGATTTCGTGCATTTCATGCACGAATACTCCTGCACGATCTACCCGCTTTTCCTCTGGTACGCCTACTCGGCGCAGCTGGCCACGGAGAACGTATTCCCGCTGATCGACTTCAAGTCGGCGGTGCGCATCGGCTATCTCGACCTCGAAAACAACGGCGAGAAAACGCTGGCGTGGCTGCAGAAAAACGTCGCCAAACGCGAGGAGATGCTGCGCAGGCGCAACCCGAAGATGATCGACCCGATGCTCGAATTCGAACAGCAGCTCAAGAGCCGGGGCCTGACGCCCGAAAACGCCTATCTGTTCATGCACGGCCACACGCTGATGGACAACGTGGTGATGATCCTGCTCAACTCCGTATGCGAGAAACTGCGGCAGATGTCGATCGCCAAGATCACCGCGTCGAAAAAGCAGGGCGTGGCGCTCAAGAACGAGATGTCGAACTACACCAATTCGCTGCGGTCGATCCGCGACGTGCTGCTCGACAACGAGAACTACACCAAATGTCCGCTTTACAAGCGGCTCCAGCGCGACATCGAGAAATACATTGCCCGCACGATCTGGAACATGAAGCGCAGCGGCGAAATCCGCGACGACTCGACATGGACCATCCTGCGCAACATGCGGCAGGGATAGGAGAGCAAACGATACGAGAGCGGCCTTCGCAATGAAGGCCGCTCTCGTATCGTAATTTCGGGACCGCGGGCGAAAACTCCGCCGCCGGATTCCGCCCGAAGCTCCGGAGTGCCGGAGAGCCGACGGGGCCGAAGCGCCCCGGACAGCGGCCGTCCGCCACTACTTCTTGCGAACCACGCGCACGGTGGACTGCGTGGCCTGCCGCACGAAGACCTGCGGGCCGCGGGCGTACTTGCGCCACAACTCGTCGGTATAGCCGCGCACGGTCAGCAATTCCATATTCTCGGCCTTCATCACGTCGAAGCCCGCTTCGCGCAGCGCCTCGATCGCCTCGTCGATGTGCCACGAGTTATCGACGCACAGGCTCAGGTTCACGGCCGAGTTGTGGATCAGATTGGTCTTGATGCGGAAACGCTCCAGCAGCGAGAAGATCGTGGCGAACTTCTCCTCCAGCACGAACGAGAAGTCGCGCGAACGGATCGTCAGCAGCACCTGATCCTTCTTGAGAATCAGGATCGGCACCTCGACCGGCGCCGACATGCCGCGAATCACGGTGCCCGGTTTGCGCTTGTCGCCGAAAGGCCGCACGTAAAGCGGAATATTCTTGTTCTGCAACGGTTTGATCGTCTTGGGATGGATGATCTGCGCGCCGCTGTAGGCCAGCTCGATCGTATCGAGGTAGTTCAGTTCGGCGATCTGCACGGCGTCGGGGAAAATCTTCGGATCGGCGTTCAGCACGCCGTCCACGTCCTTCCACACGGCCATCGACTCGGCGTCGAGGATATTGGCCACCACGGCCGCCGAGTAGTCCGAGCCTTCGCGCCCCAGCGTGGTGGTCGTGCCGTCGGGCGCACCGCCGATAAAGCCCTGTCCGACAAAGATATTCTCGACGCACTCGGCCAGCGCGCCCTTCAGCAGCGGCGCCGAAGCTTCGATATCGACCCCGGCGTCCTTGTGACGCTGCTCGGTGAGGAAACAGCGGCGCATGTCGATCCAGCGGTTCGACACTCCGGCATAGTTGAGATACTCCGAGATGATCGTCGTCGAGACCAACTCGCCGAAGGCCACGATCGTATCGTACCACAACTCGGCGTCGGAGGGTTTGTAAACCGTCTCCACGGCCACGCGCTCCAGCTCGTCGAAGAGCGCATCGACCCGTTCGAGCTGTTTATGGCCGCGCCACAAATCGTCGATGATGCCCGCATGGTATTCCCTCAGCGCGGCGACATGCTCCATGGAAAGCTGTTTGTCGCCCTTCTGAAGTCCTTCGAACACCTTTTCGAGCGCGTTGGTCGTCTTGCCCATGGCCGAAACGATGATGAAGAGATTCTGCTCGTCGTCGATAATCTTGCGCAGGTTGCGCACTCCGTCGGCATTACGCACCGACGCACCGCCAAATTTGTAAACCTTCATGTTATCTCTCTTTTTAACCTAACCTACCTTCTTTACCGTCCGAAGGCGACCGGCCGCCGGACTCCCGCTGCGGAACGCCGCGTCGAACGACCGCACCCCAACGCCTCACGCAGGAGGCGTTTGCCGCGGCGCGACAGGGCTTCCGCCCGGATCATTTCTGTTTTTTCACCTCTTTGTAAGGCACTCCGATATTCTGGAACAGGAACGAATAGGTGTCCGCCTCCTCGGCGATACGTTTCGAAGTGGGTTTGCCTGCCCCGTGGCCCGCATTCGACTCGATGCGGATCAGCACCGGCGCATCGCCGGCCTGACAGTGCTGCATCTGGGCGGCGAACTTGAACGAGTGCGCCGGCACGACGCGGTCGTCGTGGTCGGCCGTCGTCACGAGCGTCGCGGGGTATTTCACACCCTCGCGGATGTTGTGCAGCGGCGAATATTTATAAATGTAGTCGAACTGCTCCTCGTTTTCGCTCGATCCGTACTCCACGGCCCAGCCCCAGCCGATCGTGAATTTGTGGTAGCGGAGCATGTCCATCACGCCCACGGCGGGCAGGCAGACGGCATAGAGGTCGGGACGCTGCACCTCGCAGGCGCCGACCAGCAGGCCGCCGTTCGAACCGCCCGCAATGGCGAGCTTGTCCGACGAAGTGTATTTTTCGGCGATCAGGTACTCGGCCGCGGCGATGAAGTCGTCGAAAACGTTCTGCTTGTTTTCGAGCATGCCCGCCTTGTGCCACGCTTCGCCGTATTCCGAATCGCCGCGCAGGTTGGCCACGCAGTAGATGCCGCCCTGCTCGACGAACATCATGGCCGAGGGCCTGAACGTGGGCGTCTGGTTGATCTGGAAGCCGCCGTAGGCATAGAGGTAGCAGGGATTCCCGCCGTCGAGTTTCATATCCTTGCGGCGGGTGATGAACATCGGAACCTTCGTGCCGTCCTTCGAGGTGTAGAACACCTGTTCGGTCGTGAACAGCGAGGGATCGAAATTCACCGCGGGGGCTTTATAGAGCGTCGATGCGCCGCCGGCGATGTCGTATTTGTAGATCGTGGCGGGCGCGATGTAGTTGGTCAGCGAATAGTAAAGCTCCGTATCGTCCTTCTCGCCGTCGAAACCGCTCACCGTGCCGATGGCCGGAAGTTCGACCTCGCGTACGAGTTTTCCGTCGAAACCGTACTGGCAGACCTTGCTCTGCGCATGTTCGAGATAGGTGGCGAAAAGATACCCTCCGGCCGAGCCGACGCCCTCCAGCAGCTTCCCGCCGCTTTCGGGAATCACGGTCGAAACCTTCGACGGGTCGTTCAGGTCCACCTTCATCAGCGCGTAGTTCGACGCGTCGCGGTTGGTCACGTAATAGAGCTGGCCGTCCCGGCACTCGACGGGCGCATAGTCGGCGTCGAAACCCGGCAGCAAGGTGCGGAATTTCGGTTCGGAAACCTTTTTATAGAGCACTTCAGTACCCGACGTACCCTCCGAAGCCACGATGAAGAGCCACTGCCCGTCCTTGCTGGGCCACGGGCTGAAATAACGCAGCGGATGCTCCGCGTCGGCATAGATCAGCCGGTCGGCCGACTGGGGCGTGCCGAGGCGGTGGTAGTAGACCTTCTGAAACTGGTTCTGCGACGAGAAAACGCCCTTCTGAGGAGCGTCGTACGCACTGTAATAGAATCCTTTGGAATCGGGCGCCCACTCGGCTCCCGAAAACTTCACCCAGTTGATCCGGTCCGAAGTCAGCGTACGGTCGGCGGTGTTCATCACACGGATTTCGACCCAGTCCGAACCCGATGCGGCGACCGAGTAGGCGCAGTATTTGCCGTCCTTGGAGAAGGTCACGCCCGAAAGGGCCACCGTACCGTCTTCCGAGAGCGTATTGGGGTCGATGAACACTTCGCCCTCCCCGCCCAGCTGCGCGGTGCGGTAGAGCACCGACTGGTTCCGCAGTCCGTCGTTGTAGAAATAATACCATGCGTCGCCGTGTTTGGCCGGAATACCCTCTTTGGGGTAGTTCCACAATTCGGTCAGCCGGTCGCGGATCGCGCCGCGGAACGGGATCTGCGACAGGTAATCCTGCGTCACGACGTTCTGGGCCTTCACCCACGCCGCCGTCGCCTCGGAATTGTCGTCTTCGAGCCAGCGGTAGGGATCGGGAACCTCCGTCCCGAAGTAATTATCGGTCACGTCGGTGCGCTCCGTCCGGGGATAGGGCATGTGTTTTATCTGTTTCATGTTGCTGCAGCCTGTCAGTATCGCCGCGGCGCCCGCGAGGGCCGCCGCCATGCGCGGTAATCTCATCATAACTATACGGTTTGGGTATATATCGGGGCAAAGTTAGGAAAAAATAAGATAGTTCGGCCTGCGGATCGAAGTTTTTGCGTAACTTTGGCTTGCAAAAACACTCGGAAAATTATGTACAGCGAACTGAAAGAGATAATCGGGCAGGCTTGGGAAAACCGCGAGCTGCTCAAGGAGGAGTCCGTGCGGCAGGCCGTGCGGCAAACCGTCGAACTGGTGGACAAGGGGGAGCTGCGCACGGCGCAGCCCGTAGATCCGGAGAAAAGCCAGTGGCAGGTGAACGAATGGGTCAAGAAGGCCATCATCCTCTATTTCCCGATCCAGCCCATGCGCAAAATGGAAGCGGGCGAGCTGGAGTGGTACGACAAGATGGAGCTTAAGCACGGCTACGAACAGCTGGGCGTGCGCGCCGTGCCCCACGCCGTAGCGCGTTACGGCGCCTACATCGCTCCCGGAGCGATCCTCATGCCCTCGTACGTCAATATCGGCGCCTACGTGGACACGGGCACGATGGTCGACACGTGGGCCACGGTCGGCTCCTGCGCGCAGATCGGCAGACACGTCCACCTTTCGGGCGGCGTGGGCATCGGCGGAGTGCTGGAGCCCGTACAGGCCGCACCCGTAATCATCGAGGACAACTGCTTCATCGGTTCGCGTTCGATCGTGGTCGAAGGCGCGCACGTCTGCCGCGAGGCGGTGCTCGGCTCGAACACCGTCATCACGGGTTCGACCCACATCATCGACGTCACCGGACCGGAGCCTGTCACCTACAAAGGCTACGTTCCGCCGCGCTCGGTGGTCGTTCCCGGCAGCTACCGCAAGCAGTTCCCGGCGGGCGAATACAGCATCACCTGCGCCCTGATCATCGGCCAGCGCAAGGAATCGACCGACAAGAAGACCTCGCTGAACGACGCCCTGCGCGACTTCGGCGTGTCCGTCTGATCGCGTCGCCCTCCCGAAAATCCCACCCACGACAAAATGAATAATTCATGATCTACCGTATCGACGAAACCACCTCGACCAACGACGAGGCCCGCGACGCGAAATACCGCCACGGCGACATCGTCTGGGCCGAACGGCAGACCGCCGGACGCGGCCAGCGGGGACATACGTGGACCAGCCCCGAAGGTGAAAACCTCACCTTCTCGATGGTGCTCGAACCCCGGTTCCTTCCCGTCGGGGAGCAGTTTCTGCTCTCCGAAGCCGTGACGCTGGCCCTGACGGACACCTTCGCCGCCTACGGCATCGACACCCGCATCAAGTGGACCAACGACATCTACGTCGGAGACAGGAAACTGGTCGGCATCCTGATCGAACACAACCATGCGGGAGCCTCCCTCTCCCGCACGATCGCCGGCATCGGCATCAACGTCAACCAGACGGCGTTCGACCCCGCGCTGCCCAACCCCGTCTCCCTCGCGCAGGCCGGGGGCCGCAAGTTCAACCGCAGCCGGCTGCTCGAAACCTTTCTGGTCCGCTGCCTGCGGCGTTACGCCCAGCTCGAACGGGGCGAAAAGGAGACCCTCCAGCACGCCTACCGCGAACGAATGTACCGGCTGGGCGAACAGCACCCCTACCGGCTGCCCGACGGCACGCTGTTTCAGGCCGCGATCGAAGGCGTGCTTCCCTCCGGCGAACTGATCCTGCGCCATGCCGACGGCACGCGGCACGAATACCTGTTCCGCGAAATCGAATTCGTGATCGCCGGAAAACAAGAGAACGCCGGCCCCGCAGAGAAATGAATTTCCGCCCCGCCGACGGAATATGTTTTTAATTGAAGATGAATATACTGATCGTTTGCAATCACTTCTATCCCCACAACCGCATCGCCGCATTCAGGCTCAACGCCTTCGCCCGGTATTTCCGGGAGGCGGGGCATTCGGTGACCGTCATAACCGAAGGGGACCGCGATGAAACGGCGATGTGGAACGGCTGCGAGGTCCACTACGTAAAAGACCCGGTGATAACCTCGTCGAAACAGGAATCCCTCCTGCAGCGCAGAAAGAAATGGGCTTTCAGACGCATATTGTCGGCCCTGCAGTTCCGGCTGTTCCTCGATTACAAACGGATATGGCAGTTCAAAGCCAGCAAGAAGGCGCGAAAACTCGCAAAAAGCCGGCGGTTCGATGTCGTATTAAGTTCATACGGTCATCTCTCTTCGCACCGGATCGCATACAGGCTGCACAGAAAAACGCCGTTTTACTGGATCGCCGACATGCGCGACGAGATGTCGAAGTGGCCTTGGCTCCTGCCGATAAACAGCCGGCGGCTCCTCTTCTACGAGCGCAGAATACTCAAGGATGCGGACCTGATCCTGTCGGTATCCGCACCCCTTGTCGAAGATTTCAAACAAATCGGCGGAGGGATCGACAAGGTTATCGAGATAACGAACGGGTACGATTACGAAGAGGTGCACGACGTCTCTTTTCAGCCCGTCTACACCATGGCGTTCATCGGCCATTTTTACAATTCGATCACTCCGGACAAATGGTTCGGAGCCTTCTCCGAACTGGTCGCCGAGGGAGCGCTTCCCTCCGACAGCCGCATCCTCATCATAGGAAACACCTCGCCGCTGGCCGTTCCCGAAAACATCAGGCAGAACGTATTCCAGATCCGGCAGGTCGATCACGACGAAGCCATCAGGAAATCGCTGGAGACCGACACGCTGGTCGTCGTGCATCCCAAAGGACGGAAAGGCGTCTACACGGGCAAGCTGTTCGACTACCTCGCCACCAACAAACCGATCCTCGCCATCTGCGATCCCGACGACGTCATCGCCGACCTGCTGAAGGAGACGCGCGCGGGTTTCACCGCGGACGAAACGGACAACGAGCAGGTCAAGCGGATGCTCCTGCGCTGCTATTCCATCTGGAAGAACAAGGAGGTGCTGCCCCGCGACTGGGACAAGATACGGCAGTACAGCCGGAAGAATCAGGTCGGCCGGCTGCTCGAATATCTGGCAGGGCAGGAAGCCCTGAAACAGCACTGACGCCCCGGCCGGGACCGCCCGGCATCGGGCGCCTCCGGTCCTAAAAGCCGGAGGCCGGCGCTCCGCTCCGGCGGCCGAAAACGGGAAGCCGCGAAGCCCTTACGTCCGGTTCGGCCGCAATTTCGCGAGCACCGGTCCGAACAACTCCATATAGCGGATTCCGGCCCGCTGCGCAAACGGCAGATACAACGACAGATAGACAGCGAAGCCTACCGACACGACGGCAAGACGATGCGTCATTCCGGTCAGCAAGACGGCCAGCCGGGCCGCCGTGCAGGCCGCGGCCGATACGAGCAGCACGGTCGTCAGCATCCTCCACGGCATCAGCCCCGCAAGCGAAGTGCCCAGCACGCGGGCAGTGGTCATCATCAGCAGGAACAGACAGAAAAGCGTACAGCCCGTGGCAATGGCCGCAATGGCCCAAAGGGACGGAAACGCCATGACGCACAACAGGTCGAGACCGACGATGAGCAGAGCGGTGACAAGGTGCGCACGGGCAAAGGCTTTTCCCCGCCCCAGTGCAAACAGGACGGGGGCGTAGGGCATGATACGCGCCAGATTGACGACGGTGACGATCCGGAACAGACCGGCCGCTTCCCGATACCCCTCCCCATACAGCAGGCAGATGATCTCAGGAGCGAAAACGCAGCAGAATACGGACAGCGGATAAATGATCGCCGAGGACTTGAGGACAGCCGCCTGCCACAACCGGACAAACTGCCCGCCGTCGGCCCCCTCCCCCGACATCCTCGAAAATTCCGGCAGCAGCACGCCGGCCGCGGCACCGATAATCATTCCGGCCAGCGGAAGTTCGCGGTATCCGTTGGCGAACAGGGCGAAATCCTCGACGCCCAAATAGCGGCTTACGAAGAACTGGCTCGCCGAACCGATCACGAATCCGTACATACTCGAAGCAAACACCGGCATCGAAAACCGGAGCAGCTCCCGGACCGTCAGCCGGCTCTTCACCGGAGATACATTGCGGAACGGGACGGACGACAACTTCAGCCCGGCAACGCATGTGACCAGCGACGCGAGGACGAAACCGGCGACCGCACCCGACACCCCTGCGTCGAAAACCACGACCGGAAGCACGACGCATGCGATCATGAAGGCGCGGCTTATCAGCACATAGACGGCCACGAGGTGCGCCTTGCCGTAGACGACCAGAATATTCTCCACCCCCAAGACCGGCATCAGCAGCATGGGCGCCGCGGCAAACAGCCTCAACGGCTCGGCCAGCAGCGGATTGCCGAGCACTCCGGCTATGGCGGCGGCCTGCCAAAGCAAAATGCACGAAAAAACGGACGCAAGAAGCAGAAACAGCCCGTTCAGTTTGCGGACGATATCCCTCCCCTCCTCCGGCGACACGCGGGCGAGGTAATAGGAGTACGCTTTGGGAAGTCCCAGCGAAAAGACGGCCAGCAGGGTGTTGTAGACGTACAGCACCTGACTGTAAGTACCGTACTCCGACGTGGTCATGTAACGGCAGAGCACCGCCTGCATGACCAGCGTCACGCTCAGCGACAACAGATTGGCCAGCGCCAGCCACAAGGCCTGCAGCGTACGGCTCCTGCCTGCATTTCCGATCTGAGGGGTGGAGTGCTGTTTCATGCCTCGTACCGTATGGCCCGGCCGCCCGTTTTACAAGCCCCAGTATCCGAGCGATTTGATCCGGCCCTTATAGAGTCCGCGAATGTCGCCCAACAGGGCCGCCCCGCGGGAGATGGAGCGGAAATAAGCGTCGTCGAGTCCGCGGTACTCGTCGTGCGCCACGGCCACGACAATCAGGTCGTAAGGCGGCCGGAGGGCCGGCACCGGCCGAATTCCGTACATGGCATAAACCTTATCGGGATCGGCATGGGGATCGGTCACATCCACGCTCATCCCCTCACGCTCCAGCAGTCCGACCATCTCGGCGATCCGGGAGTTGCGTATGTCGTCGATGTTTTCCTTGTAGGTGACGCCCATCAGCAAAGCCCTTGCGCCGCGGCCGTCGCTTCCCATGGCCCCAAGCAGCGACCGCACCACGTACGCCGCCATGCCGTCGTTCACGGCGCAGCCCGAACTCGTGACGGGCATCTCGACGCCCAGCTTTGAAGCGACAGAAACAAGATAGAGCGGATCGACCGGAATGCAATGGCCGCCGACCAGTCCCGGTCTGTACTTTACGAAATTCCATTTGGACGAAGCCATATCGATGACCTCGTCCATATCTATTCCCATGCGCGAGAACAGCCGCTGCAATTCGTTCATCAGGGCGATGTTGACACTGCGCTGCACGTTCTCCGCCATTTTGGCCGCCTCGGCCACCCGGATGCCCGACGCCCGGCAGAGATCGGCCGACACGACTTCGGCGTATACGCGCGCGACCTCGTCCAGCGCCTGCCCGTCGTTCGCCGACACGATTTTGGCGGTGTTCGAGAAGGTATGCTCCGAATCGTTGGGATTGATGCGTTCGGGCGAATAGCCCACCTTGAAATCCGCACCGAGTTTCAGCCCGGAGCCTTTTTCGAGCAGCGGCACGCACTCCTCCTCGGTGCATCCGGGATAGACCGTGGATTCATACACGACATAATCGCCCCGCTTCAGATAGCGCGCCACGGTACGCGTGGCCTCGACAAGACAGGTCAGATCGGGATTCTTGCGCTCATCGACCGGCGTGGGCACCGTGACGATATAAAATGCGGCCCGCGACAACTCCTCTTCCGAAGAGGTGAAACGGATGCTTTCGCCGCCGGCGCCGTACTTTTCACGCAGTTTTTCGATACGGCCGGCATCCATATCGTACCCCACCACATCGAAACGCCGGGCAAACCTCAGCGCCACGGGCACGCCTACATATTCCAGCCCGATCACGGCCAGCGACGTTTCCCGACCGGTCAGCCGATCATATATCTTCTTCATAAACACATTCATTAACCTTGCGATAACTGCGTCCCGACTCCGGACACACGGCCCTGCCTGCTTCGTCGAATTCCAGTTTGTGCCCCAAGCGGCTCATCCATCCGACCACGCGTGCGGGCACCCCCTCAACGAGGGCATGATCGGGGACCGAGCGCGTAACGACCGCTCCCGCGCCCACGAAGGCGTACCGGCCGATCTCGACCCCGCATACGACGGTGGCATTGGCCCCGACGGTGGCGCCCCGGCGCACGCGGGTGGTTTTATACTGATCCCTGCGCGGGATCTCGCTTCGGGGATTCTTGACGTTGGTGAATACGCACGAAGGCCCCAGAAAAACATAATCCTCGCAGATCACGCCCGAATAGATCGACACGTTGTTCTGCACCTTTACCTGACGGCCCAGTTTCACGTCCGCGGCGACCATGACATTCTGTCCGATATTGCACGCCGGTCCCAGCACGGCCCCGGCCATTATATGCGAGAAATGCCAGATCCTGCAACCCGGCCCTATGACCGCCCCGTCGTCTACGAACGAAGAGGGGTGGATGAACGTTTCACTCATGGTATCTGCTTTCGTTATCGGCAAAATAGCGGCATACGGCATCCGCCACACGCTCCACCTCGGCGTCGGTCAGTTCGCTGTCCATCGGAAGCGACAGCACCGCCGCCGGCAGCGTCGCGGCATGGCGCATCGCGGGGTCGCAGATGCAGGCGTCGCGGTATGCGGGCTGTTCGTACAGGGTTCCGGGATAATAGACCATGGAGGGTATGCCCTCCTTGGCAAGTGCGGCCCGGAGTCCGTCGCGGCAGGCCGGAGGCACCTTGACGGTGTACTGGTGGTAGACGTGGGTGGCGTAAGGCGTCTCGGCCGGGGTCACGACCGGCGTCAGACCGCCCAAACGCTCCGTATAGCGCGCTGCCACGCTCCGGCGGGCGGCGATCCATGTGTCGAGGTGCGGCAGCTTGACCCGCAGTACGGCGGCCTGCAGCGTGTCGAGCCGCGAATTCATTCCGACCAGCCGGCTGTCATATTTGGTGAACCAACCGTGACTGCCCAGCGCCCGGATGCGGGCCGCCAGCCCGTCGTCGTCGGTGAACACCGCACCGCCGTCGCCGTAACAGCCCAGCACCTTGGAGGGAAAGAACGACGTGCACCCGATCTCCCCGATCGTACCCGCATAGCGGCGCACGCCGTCGGACATGCGGCATACGGCTCCCAGCGACTGGGCGTTGTCCTCGATCACCTTCAGGCCGTGCTCCTTCGCAACGGCCGTGAGCGCAGCCATATCGCACGGCTGCCCGAACAGATGGACGGGGATGACGACACGGGTACGCTCCGACACCAGCCGGGCGACGCTCGCCGGGTCGATATTGAAAGTGCGGGGATCGACGTCGGCGAAGACCGGAACGCCGCCCAGCAGCAGCACCGTTTCGGCCACGGCCGCGAATGCAAAGGCCGGGACGATGACTTCGTCGCCCCGCTGCAGCCCCACGGCCAGCAGTGACAGCAGAAGCGCGTCCGTACCGTTGCCGCAGGCGATGCAGTGCCGCACTTCGAGCCGCCGGGCCAGCTCCTCTTCGAACAGCCCGACCGCAGGACCCTTGATGAAGGCGGTCTCGGCAATGACATCGCCGATGGCGCGGTCCACCTCATCGCGGATGTCGAGATACTGCCTATGTAGATCCACCATTTTCATCGCTCCCGTTCTTTTTTCGCATCACCCCTGCAAATTCCGCAGCAGCGGATGATAGTCGCCCGTCAGGCCGACCGCCGCACTCTTCTGCAGCATATCGAGCGTATGGACGGCACACGCCGTATCTTCGACCGCAAAACCCCGGCCGGCAAGTATCCGCTCGTAGCTCAACGTGTGGAGGTCCGTAAACCCGTTCGTAAAGTCGAACTCCTCGCCGTTGATAACGAGATGTCTGTACGGAGACATGGGATTATCGTTCGGCGAAGGGCGATGGGCGGCGTTGACGCTCAGAAAATACCTGACGCGGGCACTCTTCAACTGCAAAAAGCCGGCCGAACACTCCGGCGACGAATGGTGCAGCACCACCTTCTCGGCCGGCCCGAATATCCAGTGCAGCATGTCGATAAAATGGATGCCGATATTGGCCGTCACGCCGCCGCTCTTGCACGGGTCGCCTTTCCACGAAGCGGCATACCAGCTTCCTCTGGGAGTGATGTACGTAAGGTCTATGTCATAAATCGTCGGGGGGGGGTCGCCGTCGACCATCCGTTTCAGCCGCTCTATTTCCGGATGAAGGCGCAGCTGCAATACGGGGAATACGCGCCTGCCCGCGGCCCGGCTGCAGGTCTCCATCCGGTCCAGTTCGTCCGGAGTCAGGGCCAGCGGCTTTTCACAAATCACGTCAAGCCCCGCCTCCAAGCCCGTTACGGTATGGGTGCAATGGAGGTAATTCGGGGTGCAGACCGTCAGAAATTCCGCACGGTCGGCGACCATGCGCTTTCTGAAATCATCCGGATCGGTGGTGAAATAGACACGGGGAAAATACCCGTCGATCATCCCCACGCTGTCGAACACGTCGTGCGCCGCCACCAGATCGCACCCAAGCGACCGCATGGCGTTCAAATGTCTCGGAGCTATGTACCCCGCAACGCCTATGATCGCGAATTTCCGGGATTCGGACGTCTCTTCCCCTGTCATACCTGTAACGCAAGCTTGATTTTGCCGCAAAAATAATACATACAAATATTTTGTGCAAGCTATTCTGCAAATCTGCAACGGATTCGCGGCGCAAAATCGCATTAAAAAATAACGGCATCCCCTTGCTGTTACGGAAATAACAGTTATATTTGCATCAGAAAAAGCACATTCAAAATTTAAAACGATAACCAAATTATGAACGTACCTGCAAATCTGAAATACTCGAACGACCACGAGTGGTGCCGTATCGAGGGCGACACGGCCGTTATCGGCATTACCGACTTCGCGCAGAGCCAGCTCGGCGACATCGTTTTCGTAGACGTGCCGACCGTCGGCGAGACGCTCGCCGCAGGCGAGGTGTTCGGCTCAATCGAAGCCGTGAAGACCGTCAGCGACGCTTTCCTGCCCGTCGGCGGTGAAATCGTCGAATTCAACGACGCGGTAGACGCCGACCCCGCAATCGTCAACAAGGACGCCTACGGCGAAGGCTGGATCGTCAAGGTCAAAATGTCCGATCCCGCGGAATACGACGCGTTGCTGAGCGCCGCGGATTACGAAAAGCTGATCGGCTGATCCCCGCCCCGTTCCAAGCCCCTCTTCCGAGAGGGGTTTGCTCCATGACAGGGCCGGCCGCGAACGACGCCCCGCCGGAAAGAAACGCACAACAAACTTAAATATCAACAGTTATGTCAAAAGTTACAGTAGTAGGTGCAGGTGCCGTAGGCGCAACCTGCGCGAATGTAATGGCTTGCCGCGAGGTCGCAAGCGAAGTAGTCCTGATCGACATCAAGGAGGGTCTTTCTGAAGGCAAGATGCTGGACATGTACCAGTGCTCGACGCTGATGGACTTCGACACCAAACTCGTAGGCGTCACCAACGATTACAAGCAGACCGCCAATTCGGACGTCGTCGTCATCACTTCGGGCATTCCCCGCAAGCCGGGCATGACCCGCGAAGAGCTGATCGGCACCAACGCCAACATCATGAAGGGCGTAATCGAAAACGTGGTCAAGTACTCGCCGCGCGCCATCATCATCGTCGTCGCCAACCCGATGGACACGCTGACCTATCTGGCGCTCAAGGCTTCGGGACTTCCGAAGAACCGCATCATCGGCATGGGCGGCGCACTCGACTCGTCGCGTTTCAAGTGCTACCTGGCCAAGGCTACGGGCGCCAACATCAATAACGTCGACGGCATGGTCATCGGCGGCCACGGCGACACGACGATGATTCCGCTCGTCTCGAAGGCTACCGTAAACGGCGTTCCCGTATCGCAGTTCGCATCGAAGAAGAAACTCGAAGAGGCCGTAGCCAACACGATGGTGGGCGGCGCAACGCTGACCAAGCTCATCGGCACGTCGGCATGGTACGCTCCGGGCGCCGCTTCGGCCATGATGGTGGAGGCGATCCTCAACGACCAGAAAAAGATGATTCCCTGCTCGTGCCTGCTCGAAGGCGAATACGGCCAGTCGGACATCTGCATCGGCGTTCCCGCGATCATCGGCCGCAAGGGCATCGAGAAGATCGTGAAGATCGACCTTTCGAAAGAAGAGGCCGAGAAGTTCGCAGCTTCGGCCGACGCGGTCCGCAAGACCAACAACGTACTCCACGAAATCAAGGCGATCTAATTCCGCGCCAAGATATACGGCAAAGCCGCCCCGGAATCCGGGGCGGCTTTTTGCTTCCCGGATGAAATTCTCCGCACCCGACCGGACATTCCGGCGACTTTGCGCGGGCGTCACAACCTATCCCCGGCAAAACCCGGCAAAGGATTCCGGACGGCAGCGCGCATCAGAAACAGTCCGCAGAAACCTCTGCCGCACAAGAAAGGCTGCCCCTTTGAGGGGCAGCCTTTGCCGTCGGACGCAGCAGCGCGGACTCAGAAACTGAACTTCGCGCCGACGAACCAGCTGCGGGGCAGCGACGGACCATAGATATAGCCCGAATCGCGGTCGGCGCCCTTGTCGAAATCCTTCTGGTAGGCATTGAAGAGGTTCTGCACACCGCCGTAAAGCTGCAAGGTTATCTCCTTGTAGATGCGCAGGTCGTAAGACAGGCGGACGTTCATGTCGAAGAACGACGGCGTCGAGACGGCCGCGTCCTGCGCGACGCCCGATCCGGCCATGTGCTGCACGAGCATCGAGCCGGTGCAGGTTCCCGTCAGGTCGGCCGTGAAGTTCCGGACGGGCCTGAACGCGGCGGTGAAGTAGCCGTAGGCGTCGGGGGTGCGGAACATGCGGCGCACGGGCGGCACGTCGGCGTCCTCGCTCCACTGTTCAGGCTCCTTATAGCGGCTCTGCTGGAGGGTTACGCCCGCCTGCAGTTCGAACCAGCGGGTGAAAATCGCCCGCCCCTCGACGTTGAAGCCGCGCACGGCGGCGCCCGAACCGTTGTAACGCTCCTTGATCTTGCCTCCGTCGTCCGTATCTTCCAGATCGCGCAGGGCGAAGACGTCGTCGAGAATCGTATAGAACCCCTCGACCAGCAGGTTGGTCTGCACCCGGCCAAAGTTGTGATAAAGGTCGGCCGAAAGGCTCACGCTGTGCGAACGCTCCTCCTTGAGGTCGTCGGCGAGCCGGATGCGGACCCGCTCGCCGCCCACCACGGCGATATGCATGTCCTCGTCGAAGGCCTGCGGCGCCCGGTAGCCGCCCGCATAGCTCACGCGCAGGTTCACTGCCTCCGAAGGGTTGAAACGAATGTTGGCGCGGGGACTGAAAATCACGTGGTCCACCAGATTATGCTTGTCGAAGCGGCCCCCGATCAGCAGCGACCATCTCTTCGTTTTCCATTCGTTCTGCAGGTAGCCGCCCACGATATGCACCGTCTGGGCGGTGTTGATGTCGTAGCCGATCGAACGGTCGTTCAGGTCGTCGTAGCTGTATTCGCTGCCGAGCGTGAGTTCGGCGGGCATGAAAAGCAGTTTCCGGAACGCATGGACGTACTGCACGCCCGCCGCGACCGTAAGGTCGTGCGTCGTACCGTATGCGTCGGGGTCCTGCTTGCTGCCGTAGTAGCTCTTGCGGGCCGTATTCTGGAACGACGCATAGGCGTTGAAACGGTTGCGGCGGTCGGCCGACGAGATGTCGAACGAAAGGCTTCCGCCGTCGATCGAGTGGTCGGTCTGCTCGGCCACCATCGCCTCGTGGGGCGGCAGGTCCAGCAGGTCGCCGCCGCGGCGGTATTCGTCGATGTGGTGGTACTGCGCCGTGATGCGCGAATAGGCGCCCGTGCGGAAGAACGACCGCATGCCGGCCGACCGGCTGTTGATCAGGGGCAGCTCGGTAAATCCGTCGCCGTCATGGTCGTACCCCGAACGGTGGCGGTTCTGAGCGAAGACGCAAAGCCCCGCACGGCCGCTCTCGGTCACGAGCGACGCGTTGAGCATCGTGTTGTTGTCATAGGAGCTGCTGCCGCCGAGCGAGGTCAGCGTATGCGCCAGCTGCGCCGAATTGCGCGAAGGTTCCTTGGTGATGACGTTGATCGTGCCGCCGATGGCCGACGAACCGTACAGCGCCGAACCGCCGCCGCGCAGCACCTCGACCCGCTCGATCATGTTGGCCGGAATCTGCTCCAGTCCGTAGACGCCCGTCAGGGCCGAAAAGACCGGATGCGAATCGACGAGAATCTGCGAATAATGGCCGTCGAGTCCGTTGATGCGCACCTGCGCGAAGCCGCAGTTCTGACAGTCGTCCTCGACCCGCACGCCGGGCTGGAACGAAAGCCCCTGCGCCAGACACGAAGCGTTCGTTTTCTCGAACAGCGCGGCGTCCAGCACGCTCACCAGCGCAGGGGCTTCGCGCCGCAGCGTGGCCGAGCGGCTGGCCGAGACGACCACTTCGTCCATCGAAATGCCGCTCTGCACCACCTCGAAATTCAGTTCGAGGGTCTGTCCCCGTTCGAGCGTCACCTTTTTCGCCAGCACGGCGTAACCCAGCGCACGGACTTCGAGCGTCAGCTCGCCTTCGGGCAGGTTTTTCAGAAAATAGTGTCCCGACGCGTCGGTCGTGGCGCCGAATGCCGTGCCCGTCACGGCGACGGTCGCATAGGGAAGATGTTCATGGGTTTCACGGTCCACGACGTGGCCGAAAAGATTGGCGTCGGTGCTCTTCTTCGGCGTCTCCGCGGCCGACGCACCGGCATACAGGCACATGAAGAGTGCCGGCAACAGAAATTTTTTCATTGCTTATCGGATTGTTTGAATGACATACGTAACCCGCCGGACCGCACGGCCCGGCAAAAAACAGGATGGGAAGGAGATTGCGGGTTACGCCGCGGGAGGCGCGCGCAGCGAAACGCCCGGAACCGGCATGCAGCGTCTGCACTGCGTGGCTTCGGGCATCAGGACGGCCAGCATCCCGCAATAGAACGAGTGCGCGGGCCGGACGGCGTCGAGATAGGGGAAGAAATAGAAGTCATCGACGATACAGCGTTCCACCACGATCTGATGCGCGCCGTTGTCGGGCATCAGATCGCCGCAGAGCGCGGCGAAATGCGCAGGGTCCTCCTTGTAGATGTGGACCTTGTGTCCTGCGTACGCTGCGACCAGAATCAGCAGCAGCAGAGCGGCGTATATCCGTTTGGGTGCTTTGCGTATCATCTTTCTGCTGCCAAAAGTAGCACAAAAAAAGGACCGCACAAAACGGTCCTGCAAAAATACCCACAAACGGGGATGTATGTCGTGTCCTGCACCCGGCCGGGAGCGGACGATGCGGCGCCGCTGCCCTGCGGGAACGGGCGCCTAAATGCTGATGTCGAGGATCTCGAAGTGAATCGTTCCGGCGGGAACCTCCACGTCGACCCGGTCGCCCTTCTTGTGGCCCAGCAGCGCTTTGGCGATCGGCGTGCCGATGGCCAGCTTGCCCTCGCGCAGGTTGGCTTCGTGCTCGGCGACGATGGTGTAGACCATCTCCTTCTTGGTGTTGTGATTCAGCAGCGTCACTTTGCTCAGAATCTGCACCTTGCTCTTGTCGATTTTCGACTCGTCGATCACCCGTGCGTTGGCAAGCGAATCCTCCAGCTTGGCTATACGCATCTCCAGCATACCCTGCGCCTCGCGGGCAGCGTCGTACTCTGCGTTCTCCGAAAGGTCGCCCTTGTCGCGCGCTTCGGCGATCGCCGCCGAAATTGCAGGACGCTCGACGGAACGCATGTGGTCGAGCTCGTCCCTGAGTTTCTTGTACCCCTCCGCTGTCAGATAGATAATCTCTTTTGCCATAATTTTATACGAGTCCGACGTATTCAGTTTCATAACACCGCGAAAGATTTCAAATGCCGGAACCCGTCGAACTCACTTTAGGCATCCGAAAACGCCCGCCCCGCATCTAAAACCTTCCTGAATCCCCCTCCGCAGAGGAGGAGTTTCGAATTAAACATCGTAAAAAAATAAGAATCCTGACCGGTGAAGGCCAGAACCCTGATTTTCATTATACAGCAAAGATAGGAAGTATATTCCGAATTTCCAAATCTTTTTTCAACCTGCATGGCACGGAGTATGCCCTCACGCACGGGTTATGTATCTGCTGCTTGCAATTCACATCGCATGGACGCTCGGAGCCGTTCCGCTCGTCACCCGACAGAAACGTCTGCCCGCGTCGGCTGCGGCGTGGCTGGCGCTGATCCTGCTGCTCCCCGTAGCCGGCACGCTGCTCTACGTACTGGCTGGTTACCGGCCGCACCTCCCGGCGGCGGAACGCCGCGCATACCGCGGCGACCGTCTCGGACAGATCATCGCACGGGGCTGCGGCACACGCATCACCCGCCACAACAGCGTCGAACTGCTCCACAACGGCAACAACGCCTTCACGGCGCTGATCGCCTCGCTCCAGCGGGCCGTGCGGTCGATCCACATGGAGTACTACATCATCCGCGACGACCGCATCGGACGCACCATCGCCGAAATCCTGATACGCAAAGCCCGTGCGGGACTCGAAGTGCGCGTCATCTACGACGCCGTCGGCTCGTGGCGGCTCAGCCGCACGATGCTGCGCCGCATGCACGAGGCGGGCGTCGAGACGGCGGCTTTCGAACCGGTGCGTTTCCCGTGGTTCACCACGCGCGTCACCCGCCGCAACCACCGCAAAATAGTCGTTACGGACGGAAAGGTCGCCTACTTGGGTGGCATAAACATTGCGAAATACTACCTCGACGGAGATTACATGGGCAAGTGGCGCGACGAGCACCTTCGCGTCGAGGGCGACGCCGTCGCCGACCTGCAGAAGCTCTTCATCGCCGACTGGGCGCGCGTACGCGGCGAGAGTCTCGACATCCGCCGCCATATCGCGCCGCACGACATCCGGCAGCGGCTGCCGATCCAGCTCGCATGGGCCGAAGAGGGTCCCTCGCGGCTGACCATCGCCGAGGCGTTCGCCGCGGCCATCGTCCGGGCGCAGCGCAGGGTGCGCATATCCTCGCCCTACTTCCTGCCGCCCGCGATGCTGCTCGACGCGCTGCGGCTGGCGGCCCGGAGCGGCGTGAGGGTGCAGGTGATGATCCCGACGTGCAGCGACTCGCCGTTCACGGACCTGATATCGGACTCCTACGTCGGAGACCTGCTCGACGCGGGGATCGAACTCTACCGCTACGCCAACGGCTTCCTGCATGCCAAACTGCTGATCGTGGACGACGACACGGCCTCGGTCGGCACCGCGAACATGGATTACCGCAGTCTGCTGGACAACCTCGAAGTCACGGCCTTCATCCGCGACCGGCAGGTCGTCCGGGAGCTGTCCGCCACCTTCGACGGCGATCTGGCCTCGTGCCGGCGGATCGTGCGGGGCGAATGGCGGCCGGCGGCATGGCGGCGCACGCTGGGCGATGTGCTGCGGCTCGTGTCACCCCTGATGTAACCTCCGCAGCAACCTTAAAACCAGCTAATTTCGGCATGAAACATCTCTTCCCGCTCCTGCTCTGCGCGCTGCTGCTCACCGGCGCGGCTTCGGCCCAGCGCCGCTTTCAGGTCGGCGTCCGCGGCGGCGTCACCACCACCAGCCACACCTTTTTCCCGCGTGGAAATCGGAGAAAACCGATTCCGGCCCGGTCCCGCCAAGGCGGGCTATCAGGCGGGCTTCGTCCTGCGGTTCAACCTCACCCGCCGCCTGCACCTGCAGTCGGAGCTTAATTTCGCATTCGTCAATTACTCGATCCGCGCCGAAGGCTCCCGCGCCCGCAGCGGTTCGAAATCCCGCTGCTGCTGGGTCTCCAGTTCGGGCCCCTGCGGCTCTTCGGCGGCGCCCAGTTCCGCGTGGCCGACTCCGAGCGGGACAGCGCCCCGAAACTGCTGAAGGTGAATTTCAACGACGACGTCGGCATCATGGGCGGCGTGGGATTCAACATCCGCAAATTCTTTTTCGACTTCCGCCTGTCTGGTTACGCCCGTTCGCACGTCTGGAACACCTTCGTCTCCGACGGCGTGTCGCAGCGGGTCAGGGTCCCGCGCAACCTCGTTTACGGAGGTTCGGTCGGGTTCTTCTTCTAAGCGAAAACAAAGGGTACGTCGCCGCACTCTTTTTTTGCACAATAAATAATTTTGCAAATCGTTAATTTATGCGTAACTTTGCGCGATAAAGCGCCGTAAAAGATTTATCGATGAAGCAGACTTTTTTATACGCCGTGTGCGGAGTGATCCTGATCACTGCATTTAGCGGATGCGCAGGAATCAACGCCCTGCTCAAAAGCGGACAACCCGACCTGATTTACAGCAAGGCGCTGGAGTACTACCAGAAGGAGAAGTGGTCGCGGGCCTCGACGCTCTTCGAAGGCGTCCAGCACTACTACTCCGGCACGCCCCGCGAAGACAGCATTTCGTTCTTCAACGCCCGCTGCAAATACAAGAACCGCGATTACGACACGGCGGCGACGCTTCTCGACGATTTCCGCCGCAAGTTTGGCCGCAGCGCCTTCATCGAGGACGCCGAAGGCATGTACGCACTCTGCTTCTACTATCTTTCGCCCGGCCCTTCGCGCGACCAGACGATGACCGGACAGGCGCTGATCGCCATCAACGAATTCATGTCGCGCTATCCGCACAGCGAGCAGATCGAGAATTTCAAGACCATCAACACCGAGCTGACGCAGCGCCTGCACGACAAGGCCTACCTCAACGCATACACTTATTATAAGATAGGCCGCTACAAGTCGGCCATCGTATCGCTCAAGAACGCGCTCAAGCAATACCCCGAAAGTTCGCACCGCGAGGAGATCATGTACCTGATCGTGGACGCCAGCTACCGCTTCGCCAGCAACTCGGTCGCCGAGAAGCAGACCGACCGCTATCTGGCGATGCTCGACTCGTACCTCTCGTTCAAAGAGGAGTTCCCCGAATCGAAGCACATCAAGGAGGTGGACCGCATGGCCCAGCACGCCCGCGATTATCTGGACCGCAACAAGCAAGAAGACAACAACATATAGCAATGGAAATCAAGAAGAACATTCCCAACAACACCATTACGCGTAAACTGGTCGATCTGGACCGGGAGACCGGCAATGTCTACGAGTCGATAAATATCATCGCCCGCCGCGCCAACCAGATCGCAACCGAGCTGAAGACCGAGCTAAACCGCAAGCTCGCCGACTTCTCATCGCCCACGGACACCATGGAGGAGACCTTCGAGAACCGTGAGCAGATCGAGATTTCGCGCTATTACGAGCGTCTTCCCAAGCCCGCGATCATCGCCACCGAGGAGTTCCTCGACGACGAGCTTTTCTTCAAGGAGAACAAAGAGGTCAAGGAGGCGTAACAGCCCGCCGGCATGGACTCGCAGGGACACGACATACAAAGCCCCGGCGCCGGCCGCACGGTCGAAGGACTCGCGGGACGGCGCATACTGCTGGGCATTACGGGAAGCATAGCGGCCTACAAGGCGGCTGTGCTCTGTCGTTTATTGAAGTGCGCGGGCGCCGAAGTGCGCGTCGTCATGACGCCGCTGGCCAAGCAGCTGTCTCTTATACACATCTGACGCTGCCGACGAAGCTAGAAG
>ENA-OYZK01000220-OYZK01000220.1-human-gut-metagenome-genome-assembly--contig:-NODE-220-length-27102-cov-8.411654_pt1 | contig 27102 bp, 20 predicted proteins | sample MGYA00244200_ERZ653484 | MGnify/ENA primary metagenome ERZ653484 (study PRJEB26926, sample SAMN06165109) | human gut metagenome | biome: ENVO:00009003; feature: ENVO:2100002; material: ENVO:00002003...
AGCGTCAGATGTGTATAAGAGACAGCCCTGGGGCAGCACACCATTGCAGCCACAGCCGGTATGCAGATTGAACGGCAAAAATATCGTGATGTAAGCGCACAACGCGCTGACATGATTTCTACCGACCTTCCAGTTCTCAACTTGACTACCAGTTCACAATCTTACGGCATTTCAGGTGTTGTGCAAGAGTGGGCCAGTGCAGGTTTTTTTGGCCGCATCAACTATGATTATGCCGGGCGTTATTTGGTAGAAGGTAACCTCCGCTACGACGGTTCCTCCCGCTTCCGCCGTGGTAACCGCTGGATTCTAACTCCTTCCTTCTCACTCGGCTGGAATATTGCCCGCGAAGCATTCTTCGAATCTCTGGCAGAAAAAATTTCTACCTTAAAGTTAAGAGTATCTTACGGCACACTGGCCAATGCCAACATCTATAACTGGTATCCCACTTATCAGACAATGGATGTAAAAGCATCCAATGGTAACTGGCTCATCAACAATGCCAAGCCCAATACTGCCGAAGCTCCGAAACTGGTTTCTTCTTCACTGACTTGGGAAAAGATCAAAAGTACCAATATCGGTCTGGATGTAGCTGCTCTCAACAATCGTCTGACCGGTTCTTTCGACTATTTCATACGCAAAACAGAAGACATGATGGGACCCGGCATTGAATTACCCGCCGCACTTGGTACCAATGTTCCCCCTACCAATAATACCGATATGAAGACCTATGGCTGGGAACTTCAAATCGGGTGGCGTGACCAAATCGGTGACTTCAAATATGGAGCCAAACTAAGTCTTTCCGACTCGCAAAGCAAGATTCTACGCTATGGTAACCCTACCGGTTCCCTTTCCAAATATGTGGAAGGCGAACTCATCGGTAATATTTACGGTTACACAACCATCGGCATTGCCAAGACCGATGAAGAAATGCAGCAGCATCTCGCTTCACTACCCAACGGTGGACAAAGTGCGTTAGGCAGCCAATGGGCGGCCGGAGACATCATGTACGCCGACCTCAACGGGGATGGTAAAATCAATAACGGAAGTTATACCATCAATGATATGGGTGACATGAAAAAAATCGGTAACAGTACCCCCCGTTTCATGACGGGCATCAACCTGGATGCTGCCTACAAAGGATGGGACTTACAAATGTTCTGGCAAGGCGTACTGAAGCGCGACTGGTGGCCGGGCGATAAAAACATGACTTTCTGGGGTGTAACGGACGGTGAATGGTGGTCTACCTCGTTCAAAGAGCATCTTGACTACTTCCGTACATCCGAAAATCCACTGGGAGAGAATCTGAATTCCTATTACCCACGACCGATTTTTAATACAAAAAACAACAAAAGCCAGACCCGCTATCTGCAGAATGCAGCCTACATGCGTCTGAAAAACATACAGGTTGGCTATACTTTCCCCAAAGTATGGATAAACAAACTTATGCTACAGAATCTGCGCATCTTTGTTTCCGGCGAAAACCTATTGACCATTACCAGCCTCAGCGATACCATGGACCCGGAAACATGTGGTGCCGGATACCAAAGCACCGAACAAGCAAACGGTACGGTATATCCACTGGCAAAGACAATATCATTCGGATTAAGTGTTAACTTCTAAAACAAAAACAAGAATATGAAAACATTAAAGTATAAACATATCGTAAAAGGAATCGTTTTGGGATGCATGCTCATGACCGGAACCGGTTGTGATGATTTCTTGGATATCACCCCTCCCTCTGACGTTGCTCCCGAAAACTATCTGGTGGAAGAGAGTCAATTAGCTGCCTATACTATCCGTTATTACACGGATAACTTCCCTTCACTGAACAGCTTATATGGAGATGACGAAATGGCTACGGACAACGCCACCACCCGCAACTCCAGCAACCGTTACCTAATTGGCGAATGGAAAACTCCGGCAAGTGGCGGCGAATGGAACTTCAACAACATTTATACGTTGAATTATTTCATCCAATCTACCGAGAAGAATCTGGAAACCGGAAGTATCAAAGGAAACTCAACCAACATCAAGCACTACATTGGTGAAGGCTATTTCCTACGGGCCTACCAATATTTCTACCGTTTACGCAAATTGGGCGATTTCCCCATCATCAAAGAAGTATTGCCCGATAACAAAGAAGCACTTGTCGAAGCTTCCAAGCGACAGCCACGCAATGAAGTAGCTCGCTTCATTCTGCAAGACCTGGACAAGGCAATCGAATATTTGACCAACAATCCTGACGGAGGCAAAGCGCGCATTACAAAAAATGCCGCACTTGTGCTAAAAGCCCGTGTAGCCTTGTTCGAAGCAACCTGGGAAAAATACCATGCCGGGACTGCACTAGTTCCAAACGGTAAGGGATGGCCAGGAGCTGAAAAAGATTATAATAAAGGATATCAATTCCCCAGTGGAAGCCCCGAAGCGGAAGTGAACTTCTTCCTCGACCAGGCTATCAACGCCTCCCAGACCGTAGCAGATGCCGTGGCACTGACCGCCAACAACGGTAGTATACAGCAATCTGCTGCCGATGCCGCCAACGACTACTATGACATGTTCGCTACCCAGAACCCGAACGGATATCCCGAGGTCCTGATGTACCGTCCCTACAACCGTGACTTGAGCATAGGTACCGACTACAACCATCACATTTACTACGGGTATGCCCGTGGCTATACACACCAGATGGAACATTCCTTTCTCATGAAGAACGGTCTGCCCGTCTATGCAGAAGGTAGCGGTTACAAAGGCGACGACTACATCGGTGATACCAAGATAGACCGCGATGACCGTTGGCGCCTCTTCATGAAGGCTCCGGGTGAAGTAAAAACATTCATCAACACTACTAGTCCCGAATACTTCTCCACTACCCCGATGGTCTATTCCGATGACGTGAAGTACTCTACTGCCACAGGATACCTGCTGGGTAAAGGTTACTCCCACGACTTGAAGGACCAGGATCTGAACAAAGACCAGACTGCCGCCATCATGTTCCGGGCAGCAGAAGCCTACATTACTTACATTGAAGCCTACTACGAAAAGAACCATAAACTGGATGACAAAGCCGACAAATACTGGCGTGCCTTGCGTACTCGTGCCGGTATTGAACCCGATTACAACAAGACCATTGCCGCTACCGACATGGGGCAAGAAAAACTATATGATTGGGGAGCCTATTCCACCGGACAATTAATAGACAAAACACTGTTCAATATCCGCCGCGAACGCCGCAATGAATTTATAGGAGAAGGCTACCGTTACAACGATTTGATCCGTTGGCGTGCCATGGACCAGCTGAATGGTTTCCAGATAGAAGGAATCAAGCTGTGGGGTCCCATGATTAAAGACTATGAAACAGCAGGACTGACCGACAAACTAATTTACGGTAAAAGCGATAAAGAAAACACCATCTCATCACCGGAATTAAGCGAATATGTACGCCCCTACCAAGTAGCGTCTACCGGACTGTACTACAATGGATTGAACTTCTGCCAGGCACACTACCTCAGCCCGATAGCCGAAAGTCATTTCCTGATTACAGCTTCAGACGGTGAAACCACCAGCACCTCCCCCATTTACCAGAATCCGGGATGGCCAATCAAAGCTAACGAATCCGCTGACAGATAATCACATGCATCCGGAATAAAAAGGTTGTTTTCTAAACCGGGAGGCGAAAATATCACATTTATCTTTATTTTCGCCTCCCCTTTCATTATCTTTGTCAGCATCACAGTTCTATAATACTTTATCTTTTATCATGAGAATCTTCAAGCATATACACAAACCGGTCTGTTGGACAATTGCTACAATAATTATTTTTTCTATCCTGGCCCCGTCCAGTCTTTATGCACAACGGGAAATCCAAACCATCAACGACAGTTGGAAGTTCCGAAAAGGCGAATGTACCGCTGCCTTAGACAGCACTTTCAAGGATGACGAATGGGAGGATATTCACCTGCCCCATACTTGGAATACCGACGCATATACCGAGAAGGATTATTATCGGGGTACGGGATGGTACCGTAGACAAATAATCCTGCCACAAGACTGGATAGGGAAACAAGTTTTTCTGAAACTGGATGCTGCCAGCAAAGCAACTTGTATCTATATCAATGGAAAGAAAGTCGGTGAACATACTGGAGGTTACACTGCAAGCACACTCAACATTACTCCATTTCTCTCCTTCAACTCACCCAACATGCTGGTTATCCGCGTGGATAATGCCAGAATGGACATTCCGCCTATTTCGGGTGACTTTACCTTCTTCGGTGGTATTTATAGAGATGCATGGCTCATCGCCGTACCCAGCCAACATTTCAATCTGACAAATCATGGTTCCGACGGTATCTTCATCACCACTCCCCGGGTATCCGAGCAACAAGCCACCTTGTCCATCCATGGCGAAATAAAGAATGATGCCCGGGAAAAAGCAGCACTCGAACTGGTACACTCCATCTACCACCCTGATGGAACCCTCCTCCAAACGCAAAAGCAGTTTATACAGCTCAAAGCCGGAGAGACACGAAACTTTGACAGCAATATATCTCCTATCCTCCAACCACTGCTATGGACTCCGGAAACGCCCTACCTCTACAGAGTAGAAACCACCTTGTTCAACTGCAAAACAAAGTCCATCGTAGACCAAAGCAACCACCATACCGGTTTCCGCTGGTTCCATTTCGAATCCAACAAAGGCTTCTACCTTAACGGAAAGCCCTATAAACTGCGCGGTATCTGCCGCCACCAGGACCAGAAACCTATCGGTGTAGCCCTGACGGACGAAATGCACCGCCGTGACATGAAACTAATGAAAGAGATGGGAGCCAACTTCATCCGAATTTCCCATTATCCACAAGACGACGCTATCATAGAGATGTGTGACAAGCTGGGAATGCTGGCATGGGAAGAAATTCCCGTCATAGACATTGTGCCCGACACACCGGGTTACGGAGACAACTGCGAACGCAGCTTACGGGAAATGATACGCCAACATTACAATCATCCGTCCATCATCATTTGGGGATACATGAATGAAATATTACTTGTCACCCAACGAAAATATAAAACCGAAAACGAGCTGAAACCCGTTATAGAACGTACCCTTGCACTGGCCAACAGACTGGAACAAGTTCTGAAAGAAGAAGACTCCACCCGTATCAGTGCCATGGCATTCCACGGCAGCAACAGCTACAATGAAACCGGCTTAAGCGAAATAACAGACATTATAGGCTGGAATCTATATCAAGGATGGTATGGAGGCGATGTCACCGGATTCGAGAAGTTTCTGGCAGAACAACACCGCAATTACCCCACCCATCCGATGATTGTCAGCGAATATGGTGCCGGTTCGGACAAACGGCTGCACTCCCTGAATCCCCGTGCCTTTGACTTCAGCATCGAATACCAACAAAAGTTCCTTGAGCACTATCTGCCCATACTAGAAAATACGCCCTATGTCTGTGGCGGTACCCACTGGAACTTCATAGACTTCTCTTCCGCACTCAGAGATGAATCCATGCCGCGCATCAACAACAAGGGACTAGCATACTCTGACCGGACTCCCAAAGATGTTTTCTACTACTATAAAGCAGCCTGGCGCAAAGATATTCCGGTGCTGCACATCGCCAGCCGTGACTGGATATACCGTACCGGAATACAACAAGGTGACTCCTCCGTGCTGCTGCCGGTCAAGATATATACCAATCTTCCCGAAGTGGAACTTTCCATCGACGGGAAATCACTGGGTAGACAACAGGTAGACAACTATACTGCCATTTTTAAAGCACCGTTCAGCAGCAAAGAACCACTGTTACTGGTTCAAGGGAACTACCAGGGAACCACTGTTCAAGATGGAATAAAGGTACATTTTACTCCCATCCCGACAAACCTGAACTCTACAGGACTGAAAGACCTGGAACTGGCCGTCAATGTAGGAAGCCAGTGTTTCTATACATCCGATGAAAGTCGATTAACCTGGCTTCCAGACCAGCCCTACACAAAAGGCAGCTGGGGATACATCGGAGGCAAAGAGTTGAGCACACAGACCGAAATCCGGAGAACGGCAGACGGCCCTCTTTTCCAGACCTTGAGAAACGGAATAGAAGGATACCGTTTCGATGTTCCCCGAGGAGTATACGAAGTGGAGCTCCTCTTTACGGATATTTTTCTCCAGAACGAAGGAATAGCCTACCAATTGGGAAGAGAGGGAGAACAAAAAAGCCGTGAGAACACCTTTGGCATTTCCGTAAACGGAAAGATGCTGGAAGAAAAACTTTCTCCCTGCAAAGAAAGCGGATACTGCCAGGCCATGAGAAAGAAATACATAATCACCAACGATACAGACCACATAGACATACGCTTCCATCCGGCAAGCGGAACATGCTTCTTGAACGGTATCAAACTACGAAATATTCACTAACTCTAAAATAAAAAGACATGAAACTGAAAGCAGCAGCCCAATGGATGCTTGCCATCTTGCTTATGGCACCCTGCATGCAAGCGCAATCCGTATGGAACACAACACACCTTGCCAATGTGAAACGCTCCATCCGGGAACCGTTCTACGCCACAGCCTACGAGACACTGAAGAAGGAAGCGGACAGACTATCGGATGCACAGCCTCTTTCCGTCATGATGAAGGAAAAGACACCCGCCAGCGGTGACAAGCACGACTATATGAGCCAGGCCCGCTACTTTTGGCCCGACCCTGCAAAACCTGACGGCCTACCCTACATCAACCGCGACGGCATATCGAATCCCGAACTGAACAAACTGGACCGCAACCGTCTGGGAACAACCGCCAACCGCATCACCACCCTGGCATTGGCCTGGTACTTCAGCGAAGAAGAAAAATATGCCCGGAAAGCTACTGAGCTTATCCGTGTATGGTTTCTGGACAAAGCCACCCGGATGAATCCTAATCTGGAATACGCGCAGATGATACCGGGGCACAATAACGACAAGGGGCGCTGCTACGGACTGATAGACACCTACTCCTTCATAGAGATGCTGGATGCCGTAGCACTACTGGAACAATCAAAAGCATTTACTGCCAAGGACAGCAAACAACTGAAGAAATGGTTTGCCGAACTGACCGACTGGATGCTCACCAGTCCGCAAGGCAAAGAAGAAGCAGCCGGAGCCAACAACCACAGTGTGGCCTACGACGCCCAAATCATAGCTTTCGCCCTCTATACCGGCAACAAGAAGCTGGCACAAGAAGTGGTCGATACTTTCGCCGAAAAACGTATCTTCCCACAGATAGCCCCCGACGGACGGCAACCGTACGAACTACAGCGTACCCTTGCCTTCCACTATTCACAGTACAACCTGACTCATTTCATCGACATCATGCTGATGGCAAGGACACTCGGAACCCATATAGACAATGCCACTTCCGCCGACGGACGAAACTTCTACAAAGCTATGGATTTCCTGGCATCCTACGTCGGGAAAAGCCTCAGCGAATGGCCCTACCAACAAATAAGCGGCTGGGAAGGCTCCGTGCAGAATTTCTGCAAAGACCTTTACCGAACGGCTGTCTACCTGAATCCTGCACGCAAGGATTATCTGCGACTCTATCGTGCCCACCGCATCCTGAATCCTCATGACAACTTCAACCTGCTGTATATGCAGGCCACCGAAACAGACCATGCCTATGCCTTTGCTGCCGGACAGCTGGAACTTGCCATGAAATGCGCCGACAAGGCGAAGAAGGAAGAGAAGAATGCCGCCCGGCGCCGCGTCATCCCCCGTAGCATCAACAAGGACGGTTCGCTGGCCATGGTACATCCCCACGACTGGTGTTCGGGCTTCTTTGCCGGCTCACTGTGGCAGGTATATGCCTATACGCATGATGATTACTGGCGTCAGGCTGCCATCTCCTGGACGTGGCCCATCGAAGAGGCCAAGTGGCACCGGGGCACGCACGACCTCGGCTTTATGATGTACGACAGCTTCGGAAAAGCCTACGAGCTGACTGGTGAACGTTCTTACCTGGACGTAGTGCTGCAAAGTGCCAAGACTCTGATGACCCGCTACAGCCCGAAGGTGAAAAGCATCCGTTCCTGGGACCACAACCGTGAGGTATGGAGCTATCCCGTCATCATAGACAACATGATGAACCTGGAGATGCTGTTCCGTGCCACCCAACTTACCGGAGACTCCATTTATTGGAATATAGCCGTGAACCATGCCAATACCACCCTGAAAAATCATTTCCGCACGGACTACTCTTCCTACCATGTGGTAGACTATCATCCGGAAAACGGTGAAGTCCGCATGAAGTGTACCCACCAGGGTTACTCTGACGATTCTTTCTGGAGCCGCGGACAAGCTTGGGGACTGTACGGTTTCGCCATGTGCTACCGCTTCACCAAAGACCCGGCCTATCTGAAGCAAAGTGAAGGCATTGCCGATTTCTTCCTCAACCTGCCCAACATGCCCGAAGACTTCGTCCCCTACTGGGACATGAAAGCTCCCGGAGTAGACGGTCTGCAAAGTCACGTCGCAGTTGACAGTGTGCCCCGTGACGCATCGGCTGCCGCCCTTATCGCTTCCGGCCTTTATGAGCTCTGCACATATATCACTCCGGAGAAAGGGAAACGCTACAAATCCATTGCCGACAAGATTGTCGGCAACCTCGGCAGGCATTACCAAGCAGAACCGGGCACACACTACGGTTTCCTGCTGCTGCACTCCACCGGGCATCATCCCGGAGGGAGCGAAATCGACGTGCCGCTGAACTATGCCGATTATTTCTATCTGGAAGCATTGGCACGCAAGGAAGCATTGGATAACCAGTAGTAGACAAACAAGACGTGAATGGCTTCAAATTTAAAGGAATTGAAGGGAGTTAGAGAGCTATACATCAACAGAAGTATTGGACGTTAACTCCTAAGCCGACTTGTCGGCTGATAACTCTCTTAAATGAAATAACCATGATAAATACATCTTTTTTGTACGATTGCAAGTGCAGCACAACGGATTATTCCGTATTTTTGCAACGCTAATCAAATAAAACACAACGTAATTTTTAAATGAACGAATCATGAAAAACTTATTTGACATTAAAGACAAAGTAGTGGTCATAACCGGTGGAACAGGAGTATTGGGGAAAGCCATCGCCTTTCATCTGGCAGAAGAAGGTGCAAAGGTCGTCATTTTGGGACGCAAGGCAGAAATAGGGGACGCCATTGCCGGAGAAATCAAGGCAAACGGTGGAGAAGCCATGTTCCTGACAACCGACGTGATGAACCGTGAACTGCTGGAACAGAACTTGGCTGACATCCTGAAAGCCTATGGCCGCATAGATGCCCTGCTGAATGCAGCCGGCGGAAATATGCCGGGTGCCACCATCGCGCCCACGGGCACTTTCTTCGATTTGAAGATAGAAGAGTTCCAACGGGTGCTGGAATTAAACCTGACCGGTACCGTACTGCCTACACAAGTCTTCCTCAAACCGATGGTGGAGCAGAAGGCAGGTGCTATTGTCAACTTCTCCAGCATGGCTGCTTTCCGCCCCATGACGCGTGTAGCCGGATATGCTGCCGCAAAAGCCGGTATCTCCAATTTCACAGCCTTCATGGCTACGGAAGTTGCCAAGAAGTTTGGTGAAGGTATTCGTGTAAATGCCATCGCACCCGGATTTTTCCTCACAGAGCAGAACCGTGCCCTGCTGACGAACCCGGATGGAAGCTACACGGAACGTGGGCAAGATGTGATTCGCCAAACTCCCTTCGGACGTATGGGCCGTGCAGAAGAGCTTTGCGGAACCATCCAATACCTCATCAGCGATGCTTCCAGCTTTGTCACCGGTACGGTGGCTGTAGTGGACGGAGGGTTCAACGCATTCGCCATGTAAATAGTAAATTGCAAATCATCAAACAATAAATAACATGATTCTTTGTGAACAAACCTGGCGCTGGTACGGTCCCAACGACCCGGTAAGCCTTTGGGACATCAAACAAGCCGGGGCTACCGGCATTGTAAACGCCTTGCATCATATTCCAAACGGGGAAATATGGACAGTAGAGGAAATCAAGAAACGGAAAGAAATGATTGAAGCCGTAGGTCTGCGCTGGTCTGTAGTAGAAAGTGTACCCGTACACGAACATATCAAGACCCAAACCGGAGACTTCCAGAAGTATATCGACAACTATAAAGAGAGCTTGCGTAACCTGGGCAAATGCGGCATTCACATTGTCACCTACAACTTTATGCCCGTACTGGACTGGACACGTACCGACCTCGCCTACGAACTACCCGACGGCAGTCGTGCCCTCCGCTTTGAACGTGCCGCTTTCATCGCCTTCGACCTCTTCCTGCTACGTCGTCCCGGTGCAGAAGGCGAATACACCGATGAAGAAAAGGCCAAAGCCCGTGCCCGCTTCGAACAGATGACAGAGGCAGACAAACAACTGCTTGTACGCAACATGATTGCCGGACTTCCCGGCTCAGAAGAAAGCTTCACCCTGGAACAGTTCCAACAGGAACTGGACCGCTACAAGGGCATCACTCCGGAACGCCTGCGTGCCAACCTGATCTATTTCCTGCAAGAAATCACTCCGGTAGCCGACGAAGCAGGTGTCATGCTCGTTATCCATCCGGACGACCCACCGTGCTCCATCCTCGGCCTGCCACGCATCATGAGCTGTGCTGCCGATTTCCAGGCACTGATTGACGCTGTTCCCAACAAGAGCAACGGTCTTTGCCTCTGCACCGGTTCGCTCGGTGTAAGCAGCGCCAACGATTGTGCAGTCATCATGCAGCAATTTGCCGACCGCATCAACTTTGTCCATCTGCGCAGTACACAACGCGACGCCGAAGGCAATTTCTACGAAGCCAACCACCTGGAAGGAGACGTGGACATGTATCACGTGATGAAAGCCTTCCTTGAACTGCAACAACGCCGTGGTGTCTCTATCCCGATGCGACCCGACCACGGACACCAGATGGTAGACGACTTGAAGAAGAAAACCAATCCCGGCTATTCCTGTATCGGCCGTCTGCGCGGACTGGCAGAGCTTCGTGGACTGGAAATGGGTATAGCCAAATCGCTGTACGAATAAGGCACAAGATATAGCAAGCATAAGGAAAGAACAGGAAGCCCTCCGTCCGAAACTTCAAAGTTTCGGACGGAGGGCTTCCCTTTATAAGTTTTCTGCCATCAGCCGCCTCTTCTTAAGGCACTGTCTGCCGACATTTATTTACCTTCTTTTGCAGCAAGCACTTTCCATACAATGGCACTCAGCGCAGCACCCACAAACGGAGCTACAATGAACAGCCACAACTGAGAGAGAGCCTCGCCACCCTGGAACAGTGCCGGACCGATGCTACGGGCAGGATTGACAGAAGTTCCCGTAACAGGAATACAAACAATGTGCACTAATACCAACGTAAGACCAATGGCCAATCCTGCAAGATTACCCGCCCCCTTCTCGGAATCCGTAGAACCTAAGACAACCAGCACAAAGATAAACGTGAACACAGCCTCTGCAATGAATGCCTGCAACATCATTCCGTCAGCAAACCCATTGGAACCGGTAGCCGTAGGACCACCATGAGCGCCCGTAGACACCAATGCATAAAGAATGGCAGAACCGATAACCGCCCCGATAACCTGAAACACCATATACATGGCTGCATCTTTCCCGCTCATCCTGCCGGACAACAGAACGCCCAGGGTAATGGCAGGATTAATATGACAGCCCGAGATTCCTCCGATAGCGTATGCCATCGCCACAACGGACAAGCCGAAAGCAAAAGCTACTCCCAGCGTTCCGACACCTGCACTAACCGCCCCGCCGCACTTCCGGCAAAGACAGCACTACCACATCCCATCAGGACAAGAACCATTGTCCCGATCATTTCTGTAAAAATAAATATAAAAGATGAAAATCTGCCCAAACACGGCGGTAAAAACTCACCCATTACTACAAAACATCACTGCTTTAACTCTAACATCCAGCATATCTGCATCTTCCTTAGCCAACCCGAAGAAACTCAGAAATATAAGAAAACATATTGGCTTGTAAAGAGTACAAAGAAAGGGTGCAACCTCACGGCCACACCCTCCATCTACACTATCTTTGATAATAACCTAAAAGGAAACTTTATTTTCCTACATCATTTCAATTCAAAAGGAACCGTTCCCTTCACATCGGCTGCCGAAGCTGCTATGACAGCCTCGAACTTGCCCGGCTCGGCCACCCAAGCGTGCTGGGTGTCATCGAAGAAGCTAAGAGCCTCCTTATCAATGGTAAATGTGACTTCCTTTGTTTCGCCCGGAGCCAGTTTCACCTTTTGGAAACCTTTCAGTTCCTTGACGGGACGAGGCAGAGAGGACTTCTTGTCACTGATGTACAGTTGGACAACTTCCTGCCCTTCGCGCGCTCCGGTATTCTTTACAGAAACCTTCACGGTCAGCGTACCGTCGGCCTGCATGGTCTTGCTGTCGGCCGTCGGCTTGCCATATTCGAAAGTGGTATAGCTCAAACCGTGGCCGAAGGGGAACAACGGTTTCACCTTCTTCTGCTTATCGGCCCAACGGTAGCCCACGAAGATGCTTTCATTATACTTGATGTCGATGATGTCCTTGCTCCGTTTGCCGGTATATTCGCCCAAGCTGTGGGCCGGGCAGTCCTCCAGCTTCACGGGGAAGGTGAACGGAAGCTTGCCGCTGGGATTGACATCACCCATGAGGATGGCGGCAAGGGAACTGCCGGCTTCGGAACCCAGATACCAGTCCTGCACGATGGCAGGCACCTCGTTCACCCACGGCATGGCAATGGCGTTGCCGGAGATGTTGACGACAATCAGATTCTTGTTCGCCTCGGCCAGTGCGGAGATAACGGCATCCTGACCGTAGGACAAGCCCAGACCCTTACGGTCGGAGTCCTCGCAGTCCTGGCCGTTGCTCTTGTTCAGGCCGCCGATGAAGATGACATAATCGGCATCCCGGGCCTCTTTCACGGCTTCAGCTATCAGCTCTTCGGGAGTACGGTCATCCTTCAGATTCTGTCCGGTCACCACCCCGTTGTATTCACCGCTTGCATCGCCCACGTAGCCACGGGCATAGACCACCTCGGCCTTGCCGGCCACACGCTGCTTGATGCCGTCCAACGGAGAGAGTTCGCGCTGTACCTTCAGGGAAGAACTACCACCGCCTACGGTCATCATCTTGATGGCATTCTCGCCCACTACAAGAATCTTTTTAGCCCGGTTCAGGTCTATCGGGAGCACATTGCCCTTGTTCTGCAACAGTACGATGCCCTCCTCACCGATGCGGCGGGCAGCCTCGTAATGTTCCGGAGAGAGCATGCTTCCCCACGGACGGTCGGGGTTCATCACCGTACGGAAGATAAGGCGCAGAATGCGGCGTACCTTGTCGTCCAGTTCCGTGGTACCTACCTTACCTTCGCGGATGAGGTTCAGATAGGGATTTGCCAGATAATAGTTATCGTATGCGTTGCTGGCACCGTTCGAGAGCCCGTTGGTCCAACTGCCAAATTCCATATCCAGCCCGTTGGTGATGGCTTGCCAGGTATCGTGCGTGCCGCCCCAGTCGGAAATGACTACGCCGTCGAATCCCCATTCGCCCTTCAATATATCGTTCAATGTGTATTGGTTGTGACAAAGATGTTGGCCTTTGTATAGGTTGTAGGCACCCATGATGCTCCACGCTCCGCCTTCCTGCACGGCCATCTTGAAAGCAGGCAGATAGATTTCATAAAGAGCACGGTCGTCCACGATGACGTTGGTGGTGTGGCGGTTCACTTCGTGGTTGTTCAAGGCGAAGTGTTTCACGCAGGCAGCCACGCCGTTCTGCTGCACGCCCCGGATATAGGGCGACACCATCTTTCCGGCCAGATAAGGGTCCTCACCCATATACTCGAAGTTGCGTCCGTTGAGCGGTGTGCGGTAGATATTGACACCGGGGCCCAGCAGGACGGACTTGTTGCGGTAGCGTGCCTCTTCACCGATGCTCTGTCCGTAAAGGAGAGACATTTCGGGGTTCCAGGTTGCCGCCAGACAGGTCAGGGCAGGGAAAGCCACGCAGGAGTCGTTGGTGCATCCGGCTTGTTCCCACTCGTCCCACAACACATCGGGACGTATGCCGTGGGGGCCGTCGTCCGTCCATACATCGGGAATGCCCAGACGGGGCACACCCGCACTGCTGAACTTGCTTTGCGCATGAGTCAACTTCACTTTCTCTTCCAGGGTCAGACGGCTCAAGGCGTCTTCCACTCTTTCTTCAATAGGTTTGCTTGCGTCCAGATAGACGGGCTTCTGCTGGGCCGAAAGAGGCAGCGCGACAGCGGCCAGAACCAAACCGAATAATACTTTTTTCATTGTTGTATAATTAAGTTGTTATATAAATAAGCAATCATAATCAGTCCGTACCATTGATAATCCCCAACATACAAGGGAATATGACTTAGCCCTACCTACATAGGAACTGAAGTCCTTACACCCGTATAGTGAGTACCCATAACATCCGGATGTTGTTGTCCAAAACATCCCCATGTTTTACCCCAAAACACCCGGATGTTTTATCCCAATACATCCCCATGTTTTGCCCTAAAACATCCGGATGTTTTGGATGCTCAGTCCTATGGTGTGTACAGCTCAGTCCCTACCTCTTTCATACTAAGTCCCGGCATCTCATCCTCTGGGACTTGATACGTACTGTTTGCAGCGAGGCAGCACCCGCTACTTCATTCCCAATGACCGGATATAACCCTCCTGAACCACACAATTCTTCAGTTTGCATGCCTCGATAAAGTCCATCATCGCCTTGCGGGACATGGCCTGCGCGGGACGTGCCTCACGGATTTCCTTGTACGTGGCACGCGGTGCTTCGGAGAAATACACGATGTTTGCCCAGTTCTCCGGCGGAGTGATGCCGACGAAAGAAGAACCGTCCATCTTCTTGTAGGGCCAGAAGGTATAGCCGATGTTGTTCTCGCGCATCGTCTGGCAGAAAGCGGCCTGCCATTCGTCCGTATTGTGGCCTATCTCACCCATGTACATGGGCAGGTTCACACTGTCGCGGAAGTTGATAATCGTCTGGATGGCAGCTTGGGTAGGTTCGCCTCCGTAACGGTGGCAAGTGTACATTATCTTGTCGTCGAACTTGGAGTCCTTGAAAGGCTTGAAATTACCGTTCCATTGCGCACCGCCCAGCAGAATGATGTGGTTGCTGTCCACCTCGCGGATGGCGGCTACACCTTTCTTATATACATCTTCCAGCTTGCCGTTGAGTTCCTCCATGTTCTCGAAGTAAGGGGCAATGGGCTCGTTGAAGAGTTCGTAACCGAGGATGACCGGTTCGTTCTTGTAGCGGTCGGCTATCCGGCGCCAGATGTCACAGTAGAGTTGCTGGCTGACTTCGCTGTCGAACAGCCAGGGATAGCCGTAGCTGTCGTCGATATTGTCGCCCGTCTGTCCGCCGGGAGCGTCGTGCATGTCGAGGATGAGGTACAAGTCCGATTCGCGGCACCACTCTACCAGGCTGTCCACGCGGGCAAATCCGTCCTGGGCGGCGGTCAGCCCCATATAGTCCTCATCGGTAAACAGCTTGTAGTGGAAAGGCAGGCGGATGGTGTTGGCACCCTGCTCCTTGATGAAGCGGATGTCCTCGCGCGTTACATAATTGTCCTTGAATGCTTTCCAGAAGTCGGCCGTAAAGTCCGGTCCCACCAACTGGCAGAACATCTCATTGATGAAACGGCCGGAATTGGTCTTGTTGAACTTGAACATGTATCCTTCCGGATTCAGCCAGTTGCCCAGGTTGGTACCCATGATGAAGAGTTTGGTACCGTCGGGCTTTATCAAGTCCTGACCCTGAATGGTTACGAATGCATCCGAAGTTACTTCTTTTGTCGCTTGTTTCTCACCGCATCCCGCAAGGCCCAAAGAGAGCAGGGCGATGGTAATGCTTGTCGCTAATAAATGTTTCATGGCAATAATTTTGGTTATAGTATTAGTTGCGATATTCGCTTTTGCTTCCCCAAAGTTAGGAAAGATAAGAACACCTCGTACCGGCGAATCGGGAATAGGTGGAAGAAGTGAAGAAGCATGAACAAACAAACAACTAATAATCAGAAATATAATCAGAAGAAGAGAAAGGCAGAAAGTGGATTCAAAAAGCCAGTTTGACGTATTGTCAGCGTATCTGCATCAGCCGTATTTCAAAGTCCTCGCGCGAAATGCGGGCCTTGTTCTTCACTTTGGCACGGTAATTATAGATGGTGTTTACGGAATAACGGAGGAATTCTGCAATCTGCGAACTGTCGTCGATGCCCAGACGAATCAAGGCGAAAATGCGGAGTTCCGTATTCAGCAACTCGCCTTTACGGAGCACGATGCGTTCTTCGGGCTGCAGCAAGTCATTGAATTTATCGACAAAATCGGGGAAAAGGTGCAAGAAGGCAGTATCAAAGTTATCATAGAGTTCCTTCAGTCCGGTGTCCAGCACCTCGCGGGAACGCACCATCTTCAGCAGCTCTTCCATCTGCCCGGCAGAGATTTTCTTGTTGACCATCCGCCGGTAGGTATCCAGCCGGTTGATATAAACGGAGCAGAGATTCATGAAACGGCCCACATACTCCTCCTTGATGTTGTTTGAGAGTTGCAGTTGCTCGTTGGCATGCTCCAGCTTGTTCCGTGCGGCAGAGAGTCGCTGCATCTGCCGGTAGATAAAGCCCACTGCCACCACCAACAGCACAATCAAAGCGCTGATGAGCCAGAGGTACAGCCGGAGCCGGTCATTCTGCTTCTCACGCATGGCCTGATAAGTGAGGTCTATCAGTGAAAGGATGCCGGCAGTCTGGAGGCTGCGGCTACGGGCGTTGTATCGGTTGGTTTCGTCCCACGAGAAACGGATGTAACGGTAGGCATGCTCCATATCCCCTTCCTCATAAAGAAGTTCCGCCAGGTTCCAGAGTGAGGCATGGTCTGTGATGCTCAGGCGAATATCGGTCAGTGCAGACAAAGCCAGATAGCGCTTCTCCTCCTCCCGGTTCCCGAGCCGGCGGTAGAGCAATGAGCGCTGATAGGTCACCAGCGCATATTCGGGAGTATTGGGCTTGGCATGTGCCAGACGCGTATCATTGATGCTCAAGGCTTCGTCCGGATGGCCTGCAGCGGCCTCCCGCGTCTCTCTTCGTTCCAGATAGAGGGGGGATGAAGGCAGAAGTACCTGCATCAAAGAATCGTCATAATGGGTAGCCAAAGCCTGATAATGCTTCTTGAAAGAATCGTCCAGCGTATAGAAACTCAGTTCTGTGTAAAGTTTATGACAGGCATTGTAATAGTCCGGCAGCAGATGGGAGGGAAGGGAGGCTTTGTCCGTCTGCCTCAAGAGTTCGGCGGCTTCCTCGTACATGCCTGCCGAAGCCATCAGGTGGGCAAGCTCCAGCCTTGTTTCGAGTGCTGCATTCCGTTGGCCATAGCGTTCTGCCCAATCCAGATTGACACGAAGATAATGGATGGCAGAGTCGCAGATATATGCCTTGTACTCCTTATAAATTTCCCCATTCCATCGAAAAAAAGAGAGATTGGCGGTGTCGGCATCCAGCAATTGGCACTTCAGCCGGGCAATGCGCCCTTCACGCACGGCGACATAGTGCCGATGCGCCTCGATAGCCTCATCCAAAGAAGCCGTCAGTGCAGTGAAAGACGACGTGCCGGCAGCCAAAGCCACACTTTGCCATACCACGACGGCAAGAAAACAAAAAATGAACAATCTCCTTTCCATGACCATAAAGTTCATGCAAATATAGCAAGAAATCCTGCAAAGCAGTAGCATCGGAAAGAATAGTTTCCTATATTTGCGTTCAAAACCCCCAAACAAATTATCTATCATGAAAAGCTTAACACTCCAACGGATTGCCGCGGTAGACGTATTCCGCGCACTCACCATGTTCCTCATGCTCTTTGTCAACGACATTCCCGGACTGAAAAACGTGCCCCACTGGCTGATGCATGCCAGGATGGACGAAGACATGATGGGATTCTCCGACACCATCTTCCCCGCTTTCCTTTTCTGTATGGGCATGTCCGTATCCTTTGCCATACAAAACCGGTACAAAAAGGGAGACAACACCCTGCAAGTCGTGGCCCATATCTTCTGGCGGACAGTGGCACTGATTGCCATGGGACTGTTTTCACTGAACAGCGGAGGCATCGAAGGCGGCCTCTCACATCAATGGTTTTCCATCTTGATGGTCATCGGCTTCTTCCTCACCTGGGGGGTATATCCCAAAGCGGTAGGAACGAAAAAGGTCCTTTTCACCGCAATGAAAACAGCAGGCGTGCTTCTGCTTGCCTTCCTCGTCATCTACAAGGACATGAACGGGAAACCGTTCCAGATAAGCTGGTGGGGCATCCTCGGACTTATCGGCTGGACGTATGCGGTATGTGCAGGCATCTATCTATTCACTCGGGAGAACCTGCGGAAGAATGCCATTGCCTGGTTCGTGGTCGTATTGCTTGCCGTAGTCAGCCATTCCGACTTGATACCGGGAGAGTACGGCAGCCGGATTGTCCTGCTTCCCTTTATCCCGAGCGACTGGACGCTGCATGCCCTTGGTATGTCCGGCGTACTGACCTCCCTGCTCATGCAGCGCTATGCCGACCGGGAACGGCCGGGACGGTTCATCGGCATGCTCTGTGCCCTCGGCATAGGAATGCTTGTCCTTGCCCTCGTCTCACACCCGTTCTGGATTATATCCAAAATACAAGCCACACCGACATGGCTGTTCTACTGCCTCGCCATGTTCTTCCCCTTGTTCGGCTTCTTCTACTGGCTGACGGACGTGAAAGGCAAGACCAACTGGTTCGATATTATCAAACCCGCAGGCACGGCAACGCTGACCTGCTATATTATCCCTTACATCTGGTATGCTGTCCAGCAACTGCTGCATCTGCACTATCCCGAAGCATTGGGAAGCGGTGTACCGGGGCTGCTCAAGTCCCTCGTCTTCTCGCTTGTCATTGTGGGGCTGACCGGCCTGCTGGTGAAAGGCAAGATTAAACTGAAAGTATAATGTTGAAAGTCCAAACACCCAACGGTGACCGCAAGGTGCTGCTGCATTCGTGCTGCGCACCTTGCTCCTCTGCCATCATCGAGTGCATGCTGGAGAACGGCATACGCCCCACCGTATTCTACTGCAATCCCAACATCTATCCGCAGGCGGAATATGAGATAAGGAAAAACGAGGCTATCCGTTTCGTAACCTCCAAAAACATCGATTTCATCGATGCAGACTACGATTATGCACACTGGCTGCACACCATGCAAGGCCTGGAGCACGAACCGGAACGCGGCAGCCGTTGCCTGAAGTGCTTCACCCTGCGCCTGACAGAGACAGCCCGCTACGCCTCCGAACACGGTTTCTCCGTATTCACCACTACCCTCGCCTCTTCGCGCTGGAAAAGCCTGGAACAAATCAATGAAGCCGGACGCCGTGCCGCCGCGCTCTATCCGGATACCCTCTTCTGGGAACAGAATTGGCGGAAAGGCGGGCTCCAGGAGCGGCGCAACCAACTGCTGAAAGAGTATGACTTCTACAACCAGCAGTATTGCGGCTGTGAATTCAGCATGCAACGGTTGGAAAAGAACGAAACGATATAAAATCGGCCGGATTATGTACGATATCGTACTAAAACTAGGTACGTTTCCCGTAACTTTGTTTCATGTTAACAATAAGAACTAAAGAAAACATGAAGAAACTGACTTTTACATTATTCATCGCCCTAGCAGTGGCATGCCTCTTTTCAGTTCCCTGCAATGCCAAGGGAAAAGCAAAACACGTAGTTTTCATCGGTCTTGACGGCTGGGGTAGCTACAGTGTTCCCAAAGCAGACATCCCCCACATCAAGCAACTGATGGCAGACGGTTCTTATACATTAGAAAAACGGACTGTACTTCCCTCCTCCAGCGCCGTCAACTGGGCAAGCATGTTTATGGGGGCAGGTCCTGAATTGCACGGATATACGCAATGGGGCTCCAAGACTCCCGAGCTTCCGTCACGCGTACTGAACCAGCACGGCATATTTCCTACCATCTTCCAGCTGCTACGTGATGCCCGGCCGGAAGCGGAAATAGGCTGCCTGTATGAATGGGACGGTATCAAATACCTTGTAGACACTCTTGCCTTAAGCCACTATGCGCAAGCGCCCGACTACAACAAACATCCCGAAGCCTTATGCGGTATGGCAGAAAAGTATATCAAGGAGAAACAACCGACCCTTCTTGCCATTTGCTTTGACAACCCCGACCATGTAGGCCATCAAGCCGGACACAATACTCCTGAATATTACGCCAAACTGAAAGAACTCGACGGTTATGTGAGCCGCATCATCCAGGCCGTTACAGAGGCAGGCATGCTGAAAGAAACAATCTTCGTCGTTACTGCCGACCACGGAGGTATTGAAAAAGGACATGGCGGCAAGACCATGCAGGAAATGCAGACTCCCTTCATCATCTCCGGAAAGAACATTAAGAAAGAAGGCGAATTCCACGAAAGCATGATGCAGTATGACGTTGCCTCCACCATTGCCCACATCTTCGGGCTGAAACAGCCACAAGTATGGATAGGACGTCCTATGTTGCAGGTTTTCAAATAAAAAAAGCGGTCAGCGATAAATGAGCGTCGAAAGATAGTCCTCGGCAAACATCTCGTTCGCCACCTCTAACAGAGCTTCCGAAGTGAGCTGTTCAATGCGATGGAACACGGCTTCGGAAGTTTCGCATTTATTATAATGCAGGAAAGTCTTTCCCATACCCAGCGCATTGTTCTCATTATTATCCGAAGCTACACCGATTTGCCCGATAAGCTGCTTCTTGGCGGCCGCAAGCTGCGAGGAAGTCATCCGGACATCACGCAAGCGTTTCAATTCCTTATATACCAGGCGGGTGCAGTAGTCCAAATCTGCAGGGTCGCAACCGAAGTAGATGCAGAAAGTTCCCGTATCGGTATAGGAAGTCAAGTTGGATTCTACGTTATAGACCAGCCCACGACGTTCACGGAGAGAGACGTTCAAGCGGCTGTTCATGCCCGGGCCACCCAAGACATTGTTCAGCAGGTAAAGTGCGGTGCGCTTGTCATCGTATGCATTATATCCCCGGCTGCCAATCATGACATGTGCCTGGTGAGTATCCTTATGCACTACAAGATGCTCGGGTACATAGAGGGGCGGCAGAGTACGACCATAATGCACCGGTGTTGCCGGTATATCCGCCAGAAGTTTTTTTGCCATAAGCACAACTTTCTTGAAACTCAGATTACCCAGAACAAAGAAAACCATATTGTTGGGATGGTAGAAGCGGGCAGTGAATGCGGCAGCATCCTCACTGCGAAACTGCTTTAACTGCTCGGGATTGCCAAGAATGTTGCGTCCCAGGGGATGCCCCCTGAATATCAAGTCCTCAAAATCATCGAAGATTAGCTCGGAAGGGTTGTCTTCGTAGGATTGTATCTCGTCGATAATCACCTCTGTCTCCTTCTCTATCTCGCGTTGCGGAAAGGTGGAGTGGAATACAATATCCACCAGAAGTTCGAAGGCACGGCCGAAATGCTCGGTCAGGAAAGCAGAGTAAATCACCGTCTCTTCCTTGTTGGTGTAAGCGTTGAGGTCACCGCCCACATTCTCCATGCGGTTCAGAATGTGCCATGCCTTGCGCTTGGCGGTACCTTTAAATATAAGGTGCTCCACAAAATGCGCCATACCCTGCTCGTTTTCAAGCTCGTCGCGCGTACCCGCATCTACGGCAAAACCACAATAAGCCACTTTGGAGGCTGAGGGTTCGTGAATGATGCGCATGCCATTGGGCAGAGTATATTGATTGAAAGTTGGCAGTAAATTTTCTTTTAAGTTCTTCATTCTGACGTTTCAAACTATTTGAGGCGACAAAAATACAATAAAACTTATTGCCGTTTATAGAAAATTGCAGATATTTGCAATTGCTATAATTTTAAGCACATTAATCAAATTAGCACATTAAGTATGATTGCATCCATTCAAGAGCTTTTGCAGAAAGAGGCACAGGCCGTACTGAACATTCCAGTGACGGACGCTTATGAAAGAGCTGTAGAACTCATCGTAGAACAAGTGCACCGCAAAAAAGGGAAACTGGTAACTTCGGGTATGGGCAAGGCAGGACAGATAGCCATGAACATCGCTACCACCTTCTGCTCTACCGGTATTCCGTCCGTTTTCCTGCACCCCAGCGAAGCACAGCATGGTGACCTCGGCATCCTCCAGGAGAATGACTTGTTGCTGCTCATCTCCAATTCGGGCAAAACTCGCGAAATCGTGGAGCTGACACAGCTGGCACATAACCTGAACCCGGGACTGAAGTTCATCGTCATCACCGGAAACCCCGACAGCCCCCTGGCACACGAATCCAACGTATGCCTCAGCACCGGGAAACCGCAAGAAGTATGTGTACTGGGCATGACACCCACGACTTCGACCACCGCCATGACCGTCATCGGCGACATCCTGGTGGTACAGACCATGAAAGAAACAGGATTCACCATTGAAGACTACTCCAAGCGCCATCACGGTGGTTACCTCGGAGAAAAATCAAGATCGCTATGCGTAAAGTAATAGGCATCGGAGAAACCATACTGGACATCATATTCCGTGGCGAACAGCCCACAGCAGCCGTTCCGGGCGGTTCGGTATTCAACGGCATCGTTTCACTGGGACGTATCGGTGTTCCCATCTGCTTTATCAGTGAAACGGGCAACGACCACGTGGGCAATATCATCCTCAACTTCATGCGCGAGAACAATATTCCCACAGACCATGTCAATGTGTTCCCCGACGGGAAGTCCCCCGTATCACTCGCTTTCCTGAACAACCGGAGCGATGCGGAATACATCTTCTACAAAGATTATCCCAAGCAGCGCCTGGACGTGGAATATCCGCAGATTCAGGAAGACGACATCGTAATCATAGGGTCGTACTATGCCCTGAATCCGGTACTGCGCGACAAAGTGGTGGAGCTACTGGAACGCGCACACGACATGCATGCCATTATCTACTACGATCCCAATTTCCGTTCGTCCCATAAAGAGGAGGCCATCAAGCTGGCTCCCACCATCATCGAGAATCTGGAATACGCCAACATTGTACGCGGCTCGCAAGAGGATTTCTTCTATATGTGGGGCCTGCAGGAGGCCGACAAGATATACAAAGACAAAGTAAAGTTCTACTGCCGCAACTTCCTCTGCACAGCCGGCGCGGAGCAGGTTTCATTGCGCACCGGCACGATTTCCAAGGAATATTCCATCCCCCCACTGGAGGCGGTCAGCACCATCGGTGCAGGAGACAACTTCAACGCAGGCATCATCTTCGGGCTGCTGAAACATAATGTACGCTACGAGGACCTCGATACCATGGACGAGGCTACTTGGGACCAAGTTATCCAATACGGCATTGAGTTTGCCGCCGAGGTATGCAAGAGTTTCAACAACTCCGTTTCAAAGGAATTTGCAGAAGCACGAAAATACCAGCCATAGACACCCTTACAAAAGGGTGTTCACCACAGATTACATGGCCTGAAAATCCATGCAATCTGTGGTAGAACAGCTTCCGGATTAACAAAATTCTCCCGCTTTTCCTTTCATTTCTGCTTTTTTTTTGCTTTATTTGTCTATCCTTTATACCTTAAGCATTCGCGCTATGAATACAAAAGGAAGCAGACAGCACTCTCCAACCCCTCCTAAGCAGAAATGGCAAAACATCTGCCTTGCCTTGTGCATTCTTTTAGGAATACTCGCCTCTTGCGAAACAGAAGAATCCTTCTATCAACCCCGATTCCCGGCAAACGATGTCCCGTTGACCCGGCAAGCGTTATTCAAGCCGGAAAACTTCTTTGCCTACACCGACTCTACCCTAAAAGCCGTGATTTCCGCACTACGCAGAGTGGAAGAAGAAAAGCATTTCACCGCTTCTTTCCTGTTGAAATACGGCATTCCTCTCTGGAACTTCACCTATAAATTGACTGGAGAAGAGACCTGTATCTTCGTTCCCCTCTACCGCCTTGACAAGCCACACTGCATCGATGCCATCTGGCTGTTGCACATCAAAGACGGATGGATGAAGTTTTTTCCATTGAAGCGTGATGACGAACTCATAAGAGAAAGCGACCAAGTGTTCATATTCGACTTGTTAAGCTATCTAGTATTTGGCGAAGAGAATGCGCAAGGACTCACATTCAAGCCTCATGCCCAGACCCGTTCGGTAATAACCGTCACCCAATGCTGGGATGTATATACCGGACCTAAAGACCAGCTGGAATACAGCTATACCAACTGCGTTAGTCATTCCTATTGGGTGGATGATGCCTTTATAAATAATAGCAACTGGAACAGTGGTGGAGGAGGAAGTGGCGATGTGTGGATTGGAGGAGGAAGTTCTGGAGGTTCCGGCTCTTCACCGGGTACTCCGGCAGGAAATATATTCAAGAAAGAAGCCGACCAAGACTCGCTTTTATGGGTAATCACCGAAAACATGACAGCCCGAATCATGGAAGACTGTTTGGGAGGAGACCTATACAGCCAACTGAAAGAGAAAGTCAAAAACAACAAAATCAATCTGGAATTCGATTTCGGCAAAGGGTATTCCTACAATTGGGAAGAGCATACCTTGCACATCGGATTGGAAGAATTGGAAGCAAACAACCTTCTGCATGAAATGTTCCATGTTTTCCAAACCGCGCAAGAGTCCATATCGTCGTTCAAAAGCTCTATGATGAACAGAGAGATAGAAGCGCATTACGCGCAATATCTTTTCTTACAAAGGAGCGTGGAGTGGACGGAACAGAAACAGAGGCAATATACAGAAAGCCAACGCTTAAGAGCGACAGCCTCGCTAGGAGAGTACGTAAATCAACAAGGGCATGTCAAGACTTCTTTCTTGGATTTCTTTGAAACCTATGTATCTAATAATGTTGTTAATGCTTTCCGTAAGGAAGGATACGAAGATTATCCATTCAAAGAGTATTCGGATATCACCAATATTTTTCCCAACATAAAATTAACAACTAAAAATTGTAACGAATGAAAAGACTATTATTTATTACACTGCTTATAGGATACATCTATCCTTGTGTAGCACAGGACAAACCTATCAGAACAGAAGAAACGCTCGAAGAAACAGTCATTTATAAAAAGACTACCACTTTTAGGGTGGATGGTTATACGTACCAATGCGATGTAGATGACGGCAGCCAGTTTGTGACTCTTCATAACAAAGAGAACAAGTTGACATACAAAGATATTGTATATAAAGCCACAGGAAAAATATACATCGGTAGCTGGAATGAAAAAAAAGTAATTGAATACAATAGCTCCATGAGTAAACAAGCAGACTTCATTGTGGACGAAGCTTTTACCAAAGCCATGGCAGATGAACTCGGAAAGCGTGAGTTCACAATAACCATGCTACTCAGTCCGGATACGGGGAAAGTAATGGAAGTGAATTTCAATTTCACGACCTTTAGCCCATACGCCAGAGTACCACTGCATGTATATAGGGAAATCGAAGTAAAACTGAAAGAACAAATACACTTTAAACCCGGAGAAGTGGGAAAACAACTCAATTACATCATGCTGTCATGGAGACAAAAGCCCCAAGGGAAACTCCCCCCATTACCACCTCCCGGTTCGCTGATGTAACATTGTAAACCAACCTGCCTATGCACGAAAGAATCTATAGCAGTTTTTTTAAAGTTCAAAAAAGAAATATAAAAGCTTGGCATTGCTGTTACCTTCTGTGGGTAAATTACATATATTTGTGATTAACGACATCAGAGAGGTTACGAATTATGTATAAGAACTTATTGAACTTGCTTGTTTTGGCAGTGCTGCTCCCTTCCTGCAGCGGCACTTCCCCTCACATTTCCGTTGTATGCGAAGAAAACAACGTGGGCAACTGCATTGTAAAATGGGAAATGGCCCCTCTCATCAAAGGAAATGTGAAGGTATATGCTTCGACCAATCCCAACCATATCCCCGAAGATGTTCCCGTTGCCGTCGCCAACATCTCCGACCTGAAGATGACTGTCATCACTACCGACCCTACACAACGATACTACTACACACTTGTATTCGCTGACAAATACCGGGTAAAGATTGCCACCCGCAACATCAACATCCCCGGCATACAGAACTTCCGGGACCTGGGAGGCTATTCCTCCTATCCCACCCAAAAGAAAGTGCATTGGGGCATGCTGTACCGCTCTGCCGAAATAGATAAACTGAAACCGTGTTCGCGCAAAGAGCTCAAGAACATAGGCATAAGGACTATCATCGACCTGCGTTCATCTGTCGAAGCGAATAGACAAAGCCCTTTGCAACAGGCATTCAAAGTGATCCATATCCCCATTCCTACCGGCGACATGGAGTATATCCTGAAAGGTGTACAGGAACAGAAAATCAAGAGCGATACTGTCTACCGAATCGTGGAGCAGATGAACCGCGAGCTCATCAGCAACTACACCAAAGAATACCGCCGGATTTTCGATATTCTGCTGGACAAGAACAATTATCCCGTCGTTATCCATTGCTCGTCGGGCAAAGGGCGCACAGGCATCGTATCGGCACTTGTGCTTGCCTCCCTTGGAGTGGACGAAGACATCATCATGGAAGACTACCGCCTCAGCAACGACTACTTCAACATCCCGGCGGCCTCCCGATACGCCTACCAGCTTCCGGCACGCTCGCAAGAGGCCATCACCACCCTCTTCTCGGCACGCGAGGATTTCCTGAATGCCGCCATCGAAGAAATGGAACGAAGGTATGGAGATACCGACACCTACCTGCAAAGAGGCATCGGTCTGACAAAAGAAGAAAGAAAGAGACTGCAAGACATTCTTTTAACGGATAATTGACAATGGATAATGGATAATGAGTAGCCAATAAAAAACGATTTTATCATGTAATTGCATAATTATCAACCATCAATTATCAATTATCCATTGAAAAGCACTATCTTTGCGCCCGAAATATAAAGATAAAGATATACAGAAGATTTAATGAAGACATTTGAAGAGCTCGGTGTGTCGCCGGAGATACGCCGCGC
>ENA-OYZK01000268-OYZK01000268.1-human-gut-metagenome-genome-assembly--contig:-NODE-268-length-22522-cov-8.366226_pt1 | contig 22522 bp, 14 predicted proteins | sample MGYA00244200_ERZ653484 | MGnify/ENA primary metagenome ERZ653484 (study PRJEB26926, sample SAMN06165109) | human gut metagenome | biome: ENVO:00009003; feature: ENVO:2100002; material: ENVO:00002003...
TCGTGGGCTCGGAGATGTGTATAAGAGGCAGAGCCCCAACTTCCCCGAAGCGGTCTCCCCGACCATCGGAGCCGGAGAGACCTTCACGATCGAAATCGACCCCAATCAGGATTGGGAGGCAAGCATCCCGACCGCAACGGCCGCATGGTTCTGGATCGAGGACGGAACGCAGAAGGTCTGGACCCTTCGCGGCGGCGCGGGTCCGGCCCGGATCGTCATCGCCGCGGCCGAACTGGAAGAATTCGACGACAACCGCGTCTGCGAGGTGACCATGACCATGGGCGGACAGAGCAAGGTCATCGCCACGATCACGCGCGGCACGCTCCAACGCGGCTTCACGCTCCGCACCTGTCAGCTGGACGAGTACGGCGACTTCATCTACAACCCCGACGGCACCGAAAGCGGGCTTACCTACCTCTACGGCACCGACCCGGCCGAAAACATCGCCCTGACGTGGCCCGAAGGCCGCACCGGATTTTCGATGCCGGTACTCGTGGAGGCCAACTTCGAATGGGTGCTCGGCAAACTGCCGGAGTGGCTTGAAATTCCGGCCAAGACCATCGGCGAACCGGGCGCGCAGCTCGAACTGCGCCTGCAGGGCGACGCTTCGCGCTACCCGCTCGACGGAGCCGAGGAGACGCTGGTATTCACCGACAAGAACAACTCCGAAGTGAGCTACGAGATTCCGATCTCGATTCCGGCCTGCCGCGACATCTTCTCCGTCAGCGGCATGAGCGCCGAGACCAAATTCAACACCAAGGCCGAATATTTCAACAGCATGAACGGCGACTGGGTTCCGGGCAGCGCGATGGGCAGCGTCCAGAGCATCGACGGCGCGAAGTTCTTCCTCTTCGCGGAGGTCACGCAGCAGTGGGGCGCCCCCTACCTGAGCGCCGAAGCCGAAGACCTCGCATGGATCCTGCTGACCGAGGAGCCGTGGGACAGCACGCCCGGCAGCGACGTCGTACAGTCGCGCCAGTTCACCGTGGGCGTGACCGAGAACGGCGGCAAAGCTCGCAAGGCATACCTGCTGGCGCTGCCCGCAGCGGTCGCCGAAACGATCTCCGACCCCTATCAGCTCATCGACGCGGAGATCCGCGACGAATACAGACAATATCTCGTCACCACCATCAATCAAGAGGCCAATCCCGGCTCCATCTCGGCGAACAACCCCGCAGGCATGACCGAAATCGGCGCCGCCTTCGAGAAGCTGCCGGCCGACGACTGGTACATCGGCGAATTCGGCGTCAGGGACGGCTACAAGCTCATCTATACGAAGGAGTGGTCGAACGATCCCGAATCGACGCTGACCGTGGACCGCGAATATACCGGCGTCGCCTTCTTCGACTACGACCTGCAGCCCATGAGCGGCGAGGAGAGCTGGCTCACGGTACGCAAGACCGCGGAGGGCATCATCGTCGACATGGACCCCGCCAAGGACAAGTGCGGCGGCAGCTCGATGACGAACGAGGGCATCGCCCACATCGGTTTCGCCGTCTTCACCGACGCCGACGGCCGGTTTGCGCTCATCCAGTGCATCTACGACGAGAATTACCCGATCGGCGGTGGCGGCGAGGGCTTCGAAGTGAAGTTCGCCATGCCTGATCTGGTGAGCGGCGCGACGCTGGTCGAGATCACGAAGGAGAACTACAAAACGGTCGCAGGCGGCAACACGGACCTGCTCGCCTCGTTCGCCGAGAACCTCGGCATGGGAGTTCCGCAGTACATGCTGACCTACACCTCGGCCGAACCTTCGAACGCCGTACTGAAAGTCTCGCCCTACCAGCAGATCATGCTCATGCCGATGTCGGGCGCCGAGTGGCTCGACTACGAACCCCTCTCCGACACGCAGATTCAGGTCTCCATGGCCAAACCCGAAGCGGAGCAGGCTCCCTACGGCATGCTGCAGTTCTTGGACGGCAGCTGGAACATGAAATGCATCGTTTACTGTATGCCCGCGTTCTAAACACCACCCACACGACAGGTCCCCGTTCGAAGGGGCGGGGACCCGTTCTATACGACTACAATTTATGGAGAATATACAGAACAGGTTTTTAGATATGAAACTTTTAAAAATTTTCGTAGCGGCGATTCTCGCACTGGCAGCGGCCCTCACCGGCGGATGTTCCGACGACGACGGCATCGACAACCGCGATCTCGACTACGGATACGTCCAGTTCAAACTCTACAAGGAGGCGTCCTACGACGCCGTCAGCCGGGCGCAGAAACCCCAGCTCGACTACCTTTACGAAGCCGCCAAGGTGCAGGTGTCGCTCGGCTGCAACGGCACGACCGTCACCCAGACGCTGACGCTCTCGGCCTCCGACAAGGAGAGCGCCGAGTTCGGCTTGCGCAGCGAGAAGCTGCGGCTGCTGACGGGACAGTACCAGATCATCACCTTCTCGCTCTACAACGCGAACGACGAGCTGATATACAACGGCATGCCCCTCGACGACCGGCTCGTCGTCGAAGCCGGCGGCCTGCAGGTCCACGACCTGACGGTCGATGTCGAACCGCGCGGAAAAGTGCGCTTCACCATCCGCAAGGACCTTTCGGACTTCACCGAGACGCCCGTCACCCGTGCGGCAAACAGACAGTATACGTTCGACGAGATCGCTTTCATCAGCCTCACCGTAAAACAGGGCGAGACCAACGAACAGACGACCTTCAAGATGCTGCCCACGAAGTTCTCGATCCATTTCGACGAGGACGACGACACGTTCGGCTACCAGACCTCGTCGCTCGAATGCGACACGCTGCTTTCGCTCAAGGCCGGCAGCTACAAAATGATGCGGTACGAGACCTACGACAAGAACAAGCTGCTGCTGGAGACCAACAAGCGGCCCAAGAACCTCGACTTCGTCATCGAGGACAACAAGACCACCGAAACGAAGGTCGGCGTCACGCTTTACGAGGCCGACGAGTATATCCGCGACTACTACGCGCTGTATGAAATCTGGAAGGCGCTCGACGGCCCCAACTGGTATTTCTCCGGCGAAAACTACCCCGAAGGCACCAACTGGGACTTCAACAAGGACCCCGACCTGTGGGGCATCCAGCCCGGCGTGGAGGTACACTCCAACGGCCGCGTGGCGAAGATCACGCTCAGCGACTTCGGATTCCGGGGCCACCTGCCCGCGGCCATCGGCCAGCTCACGCAGCTGATCGAGCTTTATCTGGGTTCGCACAACGACGCCAACCTGCTCGAATACGATCCCTCGATCGCGCCCGACAAGAGCCTGAGCGAGCGGAAGCGCACCCGCATGGAGCGCAACAAGGAGTTCCTCCGCCTGATCCACACGCCGACGCAGACCTCCGAGCCGATCGCCCGTGCGCTCAAGGAGCACAACCTGACCATTCCGGGCATCTCGCTCTACGAGGAGAACTATACCGAGGACGAGATCATCGACCGCAAAACCGGACTTCAGAAGCGTATCCGCCCCTATGACGTGGTGCACGGCAAGCTGACCAACGGCCTCAAATCGATCGACCCGGCCATCGGCAAGCTCGAAAACCTCGAATACCTGTTCGTCGCCAACGGCGAGCTGGAGACGCTGCCCGACGAGCTGGCAAACCTCAAGTCGCTGACCGACGTCGAGGTGTACAACTGCCCCAAGATGACGCAGTTCCCGATGGTGCTCGCCAAGCTCCCGGAGATGATCTCGCTCAACATTTCCAACAACTCGCAGTGGTCGGCCGAGGAGGTCTACAAGGGTCTGAACGCCATCGCCAACGGCCCTGCGAAGGAGAAGCTACAGATTCTCTACGTCCGCGACAACAATCTCCGGGAAGTGCCGGAATCGTTCCGGAACCTCAAGAAGATCGGCCTGCTGGACTTGGCCCAAAACCAGATCGGGACCATCCATCCGTTCGGAAAAGAAGTGGCTCCCGCGCAGCTCTACCTCGACAACAACAAACTCACGTCGCTGCCCGCCGACGGGAACGGCCTTTTCTGCACCATGGACGACGTCGAGACCTTCTCGGCGACCTACAACAAATTCACGAAGTTCCCCAACATCTTCTCGGCCAAGAGCAAGTTCACCATCAAATCGGTCGATTTCTCCTACAACGAGATCGACGGCTTCGAAGGCGAAGAGGACGGCACCTTCCGGGGCCTGAACATCGAACAGCTCTCGCTCGCGGCGAACAAGTTCACGAAGTTCCCCAAATGTCTCGGCACGACGGGATCGCTCGTCGCATACATCATCCTGCGCGGCAACATGATCGACGAAATCCCCGAAGGGTCGTTCTCCGGCAAATACTCGACTTCGATGACCTCGCTCGACCTGACCTACAACAAGCTCAGCAAGCTGCCGAAGGATTTCACGGCCGAGCAGCTGCCTTACCTCTACGGGCTGGACGTCTCGTACAACGCCTTCGACAAGTTCCCGTGGTCGCCGCTCAACTGCGCGGGCCTGACGGTCTACGCCATCCGCGGCCAGCGCGACGCTCAGGGCAACCGCTGCCTGCGCGAATGGCCCACGGGACTCTACCAGCACACCGGCCTGCGCGGATTCTACATCGGCTCGAACGACCTGCGCAAGATCGACGACACGATCTCCCACCTGATCTACCACCTCGACATCAGCGATAACCCCAACATCACGTTCGATGCCTCGGCGATCTGCTACTACTGGCAGCAGGGCGCCTACAACCTGATTTACGACAAGACCCAGAATATCCTGAACTGCGATAAAATGCTCGAATAACCACTAAGGAGAAATGACAATGAAAATAACGAATTACATACCGGTTATCCTCTGCTCGATCGCATTGTGCGGCTGCTCCGACGCCGCCAAGACCGTCGGATTCGGCACCGACAGCGACGCCATCGAAGCCCCCGCCACGGGAGGAACCCACACCGTCAGGGTGTCGGCGGAGAAAGAGTGGGTCGCCACCACCGACGAACCGTGGATCACCGTCTCGCCCGCCAACGGCCGCGGCACGACCGAATGCCGCGTACTCATCGACTCGGCCCTGACCGACCAGCCCCGCCGCGGCGTAATCCGCATCATGGAGCAGAACACTTGGGTCAAAAAGGAGATCGCCGTCTCGCAGAAAGGCTTCGACTACCTCATCGGCATCGACGACAAGGAGGTCACCGTCGCCAACTACGCGGCGTACGGCACGCGCCACTTCGACGTCAAGATAAAGACCAACGTGGATTTCTACGTCAAGGTTCCCGAATCGGCCGAAAACTGGCTCAAGTTCGAGAAGCCGGCGGTCGAATTCGACCGCGGCATCCGCCCGCGCGAAGTGACCGTGCGCTTCAACTGGAACATCAACTCGCAGCCCAACCCCCGCATCGCCGACGTCACCTTCACCTCCAAAAAGGAGGTCGAACTCGCACGGCACGACAACCTCGTGGTCACGCAACAGGCCGCCGAACCGATCGAGGAGAACACCCGCGGCGGCGACTCGATCGCCCTGCTGGCCATCGCCCGTACGCTCGAAACCATCGCAAGCTGGGAAAACGGCGAACGCATGGACAACTGGGACAACGTGATCCTCTGGGAAGAGGGCATGGAGGGGTACACGCCCGAAAAGAAGGGCCGCGTGAAATACGCCCGGTTCTTCATGTTCAACACCAAAGAGGAGCTGCCTTTCGAGGTGCAGTACCTGACGGCCGCCGACGAGCTGAGCTTCTACAGCAACGTCAACGCCTTCCTCAAGGACCTCACCACCGGCGAGTACATCACCAAGCTCACGCAGCTGCGCCGGCTCACCATCTCGGCCTACGGTCTGGTATCGCTGGACAAGAACTTCACGGCGCTCAAGAATCTCGAATACCTCGACCTGAGCAGCAACAACTTCCAGAAGGTTCCCGAAGAGATCAACCCGACGAACTTCCCGAAGCTCCGGACGCTGAACATGGGCGCCAACACGCGCAAGAACATCTATGACCTGAGCAACACCATCGAAACCAACTACGGCGGCCTTGTCGAAGAACAGGGATTCCCGCGCCGCCTGATCGAATGGGACCTCGACACGCTGTTGCTTTCGGTCAACTACCTGCAGGGACCGCTGCCCAAGATGGACGACTGGGAAAAATACACCGAACAGGACATCATTGACGCCGACACGCTGCCCCGCGCGCTGATCGGCACCCCGAAGGTGATGCCGCACACCAAGCGGTTCGCCATCAACCTCAACCGCCTGACCGGCGAACTGCCCGACTGGCTGCTCTACCACCCGGCGCTCGACTGGTGGGTGCCCAGCGTGCTGGTGTTCACGCAGGAGGGCAAGGATGCGACCGGCACGCTGGCAGGATTCACCAACGAACCCGCCAACATGAACTACTACTACGAATTCTACGAGGGATACAAGAAAGATCCCGGCACAGAAGAAGAAGAGGAGGAGACGACCAAATAATTATGACGATGAAAAACTATCTATACGGCATTCTTGCCACCGCTTTACTGGCATTTACCGCATGTACCAAAGAGGAGCTGTCCGCCCCGGAGCCGGCTCCGGGCCCGGACGTCCCGGCCGAATACCAATCGGGGGAGGTGCTGGTGAAATTCGCACCTTACGTAAGCGACATACTCGACCGGGCGGGCATCACCCGCAGCGGCGGCCCCGCGACCCGTTCGGGCATTCTCTCCGTCGATGAGATTCTGGACATCGTCGGCGGTTATGAGATCGAGCGCGTCTTCCCCGTGGACCCGCGCAACGAGGAGCGCACCCGCGAATCGGAACTGCACCTGTGGTACGTGGTCCGCTTCGGCGAGGAGTTCACCGCCGCCGAGGTCGCCGAGAAACTCTCGGCGCTGGGCGAAGTGCAGCACGTCAGCTTCAACCGCACCATCCACCGCGCCTACAACGCCGGGAAAAAGGCGATGCCCCTCTCCCGCAAGACGCTCGAAGCCATCCAGCACCAGCGCGCGACCCGGACGGGCGAAGCCTCGGCCTATCCCTTCGACGACCTGCTGCTTCCGCAGCAGTGGCACCTCGTGAACCGCGGCAACATGTTCGGCGAGAAATCCATCGTGGACGCCGACGTGCAGTGCGAGCAGGCGTGGGAACTCTCGACGGGCGACGAGTCGATCGTCGTGGCCGTCCTCGACGAGGGCGTGATGATCGAGCACCCCGACCTGAAGAACAACATGTGGGTCAACGAGAACGAAATCTACCGCTCGCACGAGGATAACGACGGCAACGGCTATCAGGGCGACGTCTACGGCTACAACTTCGTCAAGAACACGGGCGTCATCTCGTGGGACGACGTCAACGACACCGGCCACGGCACGCATGTGGCGGGCGTAATCGCCGCGCAGAACGACAACGGCATCGGCATCAGCTCGATCGCCGGAGGCCGGGGCAACATCCCCGGCGTGAAGATCATGTCATGCCAGATATTCTCCGGCGACGCCGCCGGCAACGCCCTCTCCACGGTCAAGGCCATCAAATACGCCGCCGACAACGGCGCCGTGGTCCTGCAGTGCAGCTGGGGCTACGTCTCCGGACTGGCCAACAGCTACGAATGGGGCGATCAGGGCTTCAAGACGCAGGAAGAGTGGGAGCAGGCCTGCCCGCTCGAAAAGGAGGCGCTGGAGTACTTCATACACAACGCAGGGTCGCCCAACGGCCCGATCGAGGGTGGTCTGGCGATCTTCGCCGGCGGCAACGAAAACGCCCCCATGGCCGGATTCCCCGGCGCCGCAGACTACTGCATCTCGGTCTCCGCGACGGCCGCCGACTACACCCCTGCCGTCTATAGCAATTACGGTCCGGGCATCACGATAGCGGCTCCGGGCGGCGATCAGGACTACTATTACGAATACTTCGACGACGACCACAAGCGCGGCGAGATCGGCTGCGTCCTCTCGACGCTGCCCTACAACGTCAGCGAAAGCGGCTACGGATACATGGAGGGCACCTCGATGGCCTGCCCCCACGTTTCGGGCGTCGCGGCGCTGGGACTCTCCTACGCGGCCAAACTGCGCCGCCACTTCACGGCCGACGAATTCAAGGCCCTGCTGCATGAGACCGCGACGCCGATCGACGACTACATGAGCGGCATGAAACTCTACTACCGCTACGTGGCCGACGTGGGGCTGAACCAGCCCATGCAGCTCAACAAATCCAATTACCGCGGACAGATGGGCGTCGGTCAGGCGAACGCCGCCAAACTGCTCAACGCCGTTGCCGGCAACGGCACGCAGGTGTCGTTCCCCAACCTCTACATCAACCTCGGCGGCAAAGTGACGGCCATACCGGCCAACTATTTCCTCGGCGGCGAGACCATGACCTATACGGTCTCGATCTCCGACACGACGGTCGCAACGGCCTCCGTCGAGGGCAGGAAACTGACGGTCAAGGGACTCAGGAGCGGCACGACCAAGGCCAGCATCACGTCGAGCGGCAACGAGACGCACACCTTCAACATCACGGTGCGCAAGGTCGCGAACGGCAACGGCTGGCTCTAAACCAGCAACGATGCGCAAAACAGCGACGATAACACGCATGCTTCTCTGCTGCGGAGCGTTGTGGGCGGCTCTCGCCGCCCCGCCGCTCAGCGCCCAGATCCGCATCGTCCCGCGCGCCAAACTCGACAGTCTGGCCCACCCGGCCACGGCCGCGGGAGGAGCCGAAGCTATGCGTTTCGAACGCACGCAGATCGACGCCGGGCATATCGGCGAGGACGACCTCCCGCCGGTCTACACCTTCCGGTGGCGGAATACGGGCGGCAAGCCGCTGGTCGTCACCCGCGTGCAGACCACCTGCGGCTGCGCCGCGGCGAGCTGGGACAAAAAGCCCGTCGCACCGGGCGGCGAAGGCGCCGTGACGGTGACCTACCGTCCCAAGGGACATCCGGGGGTTTTCGACCGGCGGATTTTCGTCTACACCCAGCTCTCGGACAAGGAGCCAACGGCGATCCTCAGCCTCCGGGGCGCAGTCACGGCCTCGGTGCGCACGGACGACGACTATCCCCATGCGATGGGCGCGCTGCGGCTCAAGCAGCGGACCGTCCGCTTCGGCCGCACCGACAAGGTGCAGAGCGAGCGTATCGAGTGCCTGAACGCGGGCGACAAACCGCTGACCCCGGCTTGCGACGAGGGGTTCGCGGCGACCGGCCTGAGCTTCGCCTGCGAACCGGCGACGCTGGCACCCGGCGCAAAAGGCGATCTGGTCGTCCGCTTCGACCCGGCCAAAGCCCCGCAGCCGCTCCGGCGGACTCCCCTGCCGGTCGGGGGACCGGACGTGCCGCCGAGTCAGCGCATGTTGTGGATCGAGTTCGGGGAAACAGAATAAGAAACAGGATAAAAACAAGTCATATGAAAAGATTTTTGAGATTTGCGGCCCTTTTGTCGGCCCTCGCGCTGCTCGGCGCCTGCGACGACGATATGTACGTAACTCCGCTGGAGGTGACCAACAACAACATCGCGGGTACGTGGCAGCTGGCCGAATGGAACGGCGCGCCGCTCGCCGAAGGCAGCTTCGTCTACATCGAATTCATCCGCAAGGACGCCAAGTACGTCATGTACCAGAACCTCGACAGCTTCGGCACCCGCAAGCTGACGGGCCGTTTCGTCATCGACAACGACGCGGAGCTGGGGGCGGTCATCCGCGGCAGCTACGATTACGGCGCAGGCGACTGGGCGCACCGCTACATCGTGACCGACTTCACCGAGACCTCGATGGTCTGGACGGCCAAGGACGACCGCTCGGACGTACAGGTCTTCGTGCGCTGCGACGGCATTCCGGACGAGGTAACCGGCGGAAAAACAGAAGAATAAAGGAAATAAAAAGTTCGCGCCGGAAGGCGCCGGAAGGGATGTCCGGACCGGGCGTCCCTTTTTCGTCGTCCCGGCCGTCCGGAACGCCCGCAGAGAGCCGCGGAGAGCCGCAGGAGTTGGCAATGCGCGGAATTTGCACTATCTTGCGCAAAATTACGACGACAATGACACAGGAGCTGCAATTCATACCTTTCGAATCCCGTTCGGACAAAGGCTGGGCCGAAGCGTGGGACCTTTACGAAGAGTCGTTTCCCCGCTGCGAACGCTGGAACGCGCAAGGGTACGACCGGGCGTTCGGCGATCCGCGCTTCGAAGCCGACGGCATCTGGCGCGGCGAAGAGTTCATCGGCATTCTGTTCCACTGGAACGCCGGAGCGTACCGCTACGTCGAGCATCTCGCCGTTTCGCCCGCCCTGCGCGGTCAGAACATGGGTTCGAAGGCACTTACGGCATTCTGCCGGAAGGTCGGCCGCGTCATTCTGGAGATCGACCCGCCGGTGGACGACATCTCGATCCGCCGCCGTCACTTCTACGAACGGCTGGGCTTCGTCGCCAACCCCTACGAGTACATCCACCCTTCGTTCCGCAAACCCTTCACGCCCCATCAGCTGATCCTGATGAGCTATCCCGGCCCCCTGACATACGACGAAGCCCGCGGCTTCGCGGACTTCGTACGGGAGACGGTGCTCGGCTATTCGGAGCACGAAGCCCCCACGCTGCCGAAATTACCGTAAAACGGAGGCTCCGGGCAGACCTGTTTACAAGATTCCGACCAGATATTTGGTGACGAAATAACCGCCCGCCACCAGCCAGACGTACAGCAAGCCCGCCAAGACGAAGGGTTTCGCCCCGGCCTGCCGGAACTTGTCGATACTCGTTTCGGTACCCAGCGCCGTCATGGCCATCGTCAGCAGGAAGGTATCGGCGTATTCGATCGCGCCGTTGAGCGGAATCTCGCGGACGCTCTCCACGCCGAACAGGTATTGCAGCAGCGAATTGAGGCAGATGATCCCGATAAACCCGAAGGCGAACCACGGCACGGCGATCTTGCTCTTCTCCTTCTGCGCTCCGGAGGTCTTCCGGCGGCGGCCCAGCACGAAGCCCATGACGACCAACACCGGCGCGAGCATCATCACGCGGATCATCTTGGTAATCGTGGCCGTCCCCGCGATTCCCAGCGCATCGGTCAGGTCCATCGCATTGCCGGCCCCGGCCACATGAGCCACTTCATGCAGCGTACTGCCCGTGTAGACGGCCACGCCCGTGTCCGTAAGTCCATCGAGCAGCCCCATCCGGTACATCAGCGGATAGAGGAACATCGAGAGGGTTCCGAAAATCACGACCGTGGAGACGGCGATGGCGGTCTTGTAACCCTCGCACTTCACGACCGGTTCGGCGCCCAGCACGGCGGCCGCGCCGCAGATGGCGCTGCCCGTCGAGGTCATCAGCGCCGTGTCGCGGTCTATCTTCAAGAGACGGCCCAGCAGGACTCCCCCGAAAATGGTGACCGTCACGATGACCAGATCGACGGCGACGGCCGGAATGCCGACAGCCGCCACTTCGGTCAGCGTCAGGCGGAATCCGTACAGGACGATGCCCCAGCGCAGCAGCTGCTTGGTGCAGAACTTGATGCCGGGGACCCACGTTTCGGGCAGTTTGTTGCGAAGGCTGTTGGCGTAGAGCATACCCAGCACGATGCCCACGATCAGCGGACTGAACGACAATCTTTTTACGATGGGAAAGCCGGCGATGTAGAAGGCCGCGAACGAAAACAGCGCGATCAGCAGAATTCCGTGCAGGGTGTTCGCCCTGTTACCTTTTTCCAGCATATGCTTGTATTTTTTAAATGGTCACTATAACTTTTTCTTTATTCCGCCGGCAAAGGTCGCATCTTTTAATGGAATATGAAACAAGAAATCATTATACACCATAACAAAAAGTTATACCAAAGAGCAAACGGGCGGATCGTCCCCGGAAGCGGCGGCAGGAAGAAGGGAGAAAACAGAGTCCGGAACCGCAACGTGAGCACGACCGGAATGCGGCAGGATCGCGGCGGAAACAGCGGCTGCGGAATCGCGGCAGAAATGACAGCAGAAACGGCGGCGGGAACGGCGGCGGGGAGTGTCACGGAAACTGCAACGGAAACCGGGACAGGGAGCAGAACCGGAACCAAAACCCGAAACTGGAACCTCCTCTGAAAACCACGATTGGAACCGCAACGCTGAAACCGCCACTAAAACTGCAACAAATACGCTCGTCGAGGCTGCGCCAGAAAGCCCGCCCGGTCAGCGGTCGGCCCTTGCGAATTCGATGAACTGCCGGACGAGAGCCGACGGCTCGGTTTCGACGTGCACGAACGCGAAATCGCGCCGCAGGGGAAGGTCTTCGAGGTCGATGATCCGCAGCACGCCGCTGCGCAGCTCGTCCACGACCGAGATCACCGAAACGATGGCCATGGCGTCGCTGTTGCGGACGAAAGCCTTGATCCCCTCGGTCGAGCCCAGCCGCATGACCACTTTGAGCTGCGGAATGCGGATGCCCGCGCGCCCCAGCGCCGCCTTGATGACTTCAAGCGTCCCCGATCCGCCCTCGCGCAGCACGAGCGGAATTTCGCGCAGCTCATCGGCCGTTATCGACTCGGTCCGCGAATAGGGACCGCCCGTGCGGGCCACCAGCACCAGCTCGTCGGGAGCGAAAACCGTATAGTGCAGCCCCTGACGGCGGCTCAGGCTCTCGACCATTCCCAAGTCGATGCCGTGCCCGCCGAGCGCCTGCTCGACCTGATCGCTGTTGCCCGACATCATCGCGACCCGAACGCCCGGAAAGCGCGTCGTGAATCTGGCCAGAATCGGCGGCAGAAGGTATTGGGCGATGGTCGTGCTGGCCCCCAGCCGCAATTCGCCCACGGGAGCGTCGGCGCAGAGACTCATTTCATACTGCATGCGGCGGTAGTCGTCGGCCAGCCGTTCGGCGCAGGCGAGCAGGGTCTCCCCGGCCCCGGTCAGTTCGAGACGGCTGCCGCGGCGCACGAAAAGCTGTACCTTATATTGGGATTCCAGCTCGCCGATGTGTTTGCTGACGGCGGGCTGCGAGATGAAAAGCCGTTCGGCCGTCCGGGTGAAGCTGAGCGTCCGGGCCGCCGTAATGAAGACTTTGAGTCGGAAATCGTCCATAACGTTCCAAATTAATGAGACAGCATCTTTTGCGGCAACCGGCGGAATTCGGGTGTACGACAGCCCGAAAACCGGGAACCGCACGCGGCTGCCGCGAGCGCACCGGAACCGCAGCGGCCGCAGGGGTCCGGCAAAAGCGATACGGCAGGCCCCGGAAGCCATGCAGCCAAAATCGGGCGGCGGAAATCGCCGCAAAGGCGATCGACGGCCAAAATCCGGTGCGGAACCCACCGCAAGACAGTTGACAGCCGGAATCGGACGGGCAAAAGTCGCTGCAAAAGGCGATCGGCAGCCAAAAATCCGGCGCAGAAACCGCCGCAAAACGATTGACCACCAAAAACCGGACGAACAAAAGTCGCTGCAAAGGCGATCGACAGCCAAAAATCCGGCGCAGAAATCACCGCAAGACAGTTGACAACCGGAAACCGGGCGGGCAAAGTCGCTGCAAGACGATTGACAGCCGGCAACCGGTCTGCCGAAACCATTGACAACCGGAAATCCGGCCGCAGAGAACTGCCGGAAACCGCCGCAGCGCGGCCGCTCCGGCGGATCAGCCGAGATGGCCCTCGTCGGCGAACTCCTTTACCGACTTGATATAGTGTGCGATAGTCTCCTGCATCGAAACGAACGATTTACCTCCGGCGGCGTTCTTATGGCCGCCGCCATTGAAGTACTTGCGGGCGAAGAGATTGACGTCGACATCTCCGCGCGAACGCAAGCTGACGCGGATGAACTTGCGGTGGGCCAGAAACATGGCCGACATCTTCATCTTCTTGACCGTCAGAGCGTAGTTCACGAAGCCCTCGCTGTCCCCCTGCTGGAACTGGAAGCGGCGCATCTCGTTCTCCAGCAGCGACATGTAGGCTACCGTGCCGTCCTGAATAATCTCCATCTTGCGGTTGATGGCATAGCCGAACAGCCGGGCGCGGCCCTCGGTATAGGCGTTGTAGACGTTGTTGTGAATGTCGGGAATGCTGATGCCCGTCCCGACCAGCACGGCCACGGCGCGGAACAGCTCAGGCGTGAGGAACGAATAGGCGAAATTGCCCGTGTCGGTCATGATGCCCACATAGAGCGCTTCGGCCATGCGGCGCGTAACGGCCTGCGCGCCGAACAGCGCTTCGACGATGGAGTAGACCAGAAAGCAGGTGCTCGACGAATCGGGATGCGAGAACGAGAGGTCGAAACCCTCGTCGGGCGAAAGGTGGTGGTCGATCAGCACGCGGCGGGCCGTCGTGTTGGCGCCGATGGTCTCGCTGAGGATTTCGAGCCGCGAAACGGCGTTGAAATCGAGACAGAAGAGGATGTCGGCTCCGGCGATGGCGCGGGCGGCGCGGCCTTCGGTGTCGTTCTTGAAGACCACGACCTCCTCGATGCCCTGCATCCAGTCGAGAAAATAGGGGTATTTGTTCGGAACGACGCACGTCACCTCATGTCCCATCGACCGCAGCGCCTCGGCCCATGCCAGCGACGATCCCACGGCGTCGCCGTCGGGATTGGTGTGCGACACGATCACGATCTGCTGATGGGCGGGGGCAAGCAGTTCCCGCAGGCGTTCGAGACGCTCTTTCGATAACTCCATTTCGGCTCTGTTTCGCTAAATGATCTTTGCAAAGATACAAAAAAAGAAGAGATATGCAACCGCGGCCGCGGGAACGTACCGAAATAGCACGTTTCCATACTCCGGAAAGCCGGCGGCCGGCGATCCGGTTTCGGGGCGGCGGTTGTCGGTTCGGTATTTTTGCGTAGCTTTGCATACACAAAAAAACGCATTATGGCTTGTTGTCTTCAGGTGGAGAACCTGACCAAATCGTTCGGCGATCTGGTACTCTTCGAAAATATATCGTTTGCGATCGAGGACGGGCGGCGCGTGGCCCTCGTCGCCAAGAACGGCACCGGGAAAACCACGCTCCTGAACATCATAGCGGGGCGTGAGGATCACGACGGCGGGGAGGTCGTACCCCGCCGCGATCTGAGGATCGCCTACCTCGAACAGAGTCCGGAATACCCGGCGGAGATGACCGTGCTGGAAGCCTGCTTCCACTCGGAGAATCCGGCGCTGAAGGCCATCGCCGAATACGAACGGGCGATCGAAGAGCCGTCGGGCGAAGGATTGCAGGAGGCCATGGCCCGCATGGACGCGCTCGAAGCGTGGGATTACGAACAGCGGGCCAAGCGGATTCTGTCGCGGCTGAAGATCCGCGACTTCGGACAGCGGGTCGGGACCCTTTCGGGCGGACAGCTCAAGCGCGTGGCGCTGGCCAACGCGCTGATAAGCGAGTCGGACCTGCTGATCCTCGACGAGCCGACCAACCACCTCGACACCGATATGACCGAGTGGCTCGAAGAGTATCTGGCGGCAAGCGGCGCGGGGCTGCTGATGGTGACGCACGACCGCTACTTTCTGGACAAGGTGTGCAGCGACATCCTCGAAATCGAGGACCGGCAGCTATACCACTACGCGGGCAACTACTCCTATTATCTGGAGAAGAAGCAGGAGCGCGAGACGGCGCAGGCGGCCCGGCGGGAGCGCGAGACGAATCTCTACCGCCGCGAGCTGGAGTGGATGCGCCGCCAGCCGCAGGCGCGGGCGACGAAGGCCCGGTCGCGCATCGACGCCTTTCACGAGCTGGAAGCGCGCCTGCAATCGACGCGCAGCCGCGGCGAAGTGCGGCTCGACGTCAAGGCGTCACGGATCGGGACCAAGATATTCGAAGCCAAGGAGGTCGGCAAACGGTTCGGCGAGCTGGTGATCCTCGACAAATTCAACTACAACTTCACCCGCTACGAGAAGCTGGGGATCGTGGGCGACAACGGCTGCGGGAAATCGACGTTCCTCAAACTGCTGACGGGGATCGAACGCCCTGACAGCGGGACGATCGAGGTCGGCGAGACGGTCCGCTTCGGCTATTACAGCCAGCAGGGGCTGGAGTTCGACGAGGGGAAGCGGGTGATCGACGTGGTGACCGAAATCGCCGAGCAGATCGACTTGGGCGACGGACGGCGCATGAGCGCGTCGCAGTTCCTGCAGCACTTCCTCTTCACGCCCGAAACGCAGCACAGCTTCGTGGCGCGGCTCAGCGGCGGCGAGCGGCGGCGGCTGTATCTCTGCACGGTGCTGATGCGCAACCCCAATTTCCTGATTCTGGACGAGCCGACGAACGATCTGGACATCGTGACGCTCGGCATTCTGGAAGAGTATCTGCGCGCATTCAAGGGGTGTGTGATGGTAGTGTCGCACGACCGCTATTTCGTGGACAAGGTGGCCGATCACCTGCTGGTCTTCTGCGGCGGAGGCGAGGTCAAGGATTTCACGGGCACCTACTCGGAATACGTGGCGTGGAAACGCGAATACGAAGCCGCACGCCACGCGCAGGAGGCGCAGGCCCGGCCCAAGCCGCAGGCGGTGCGGACGCAGGCGGCGGACGGCGCGCCGCGCAAACTCTCGTACAACGAAAAGCGCGAGCTGGAGGCGCTGGAGCGGGAGATTCCGGCGCTGGAAGCCGAAAAAGCGGCGCTGGAGGAGTCGCTTTCGTCGGGTTCGCTCGGAGTGGACGAGCTGACGGCCCAGTCGCAGCGCATCGCGGAGCTGATCGGGCTGATCGACGAAAAGACGATGCGCTGGCTCCTCCTGAGCGAGCGGTAGTCGCCGGACGCAGAACGAAAAGCCGGGAAAACAGAGAACAGGCTAACAGAGCGAGAAAAACGGGCGGTCGGAAGAGCGGAAAACCGAGACGGGAGAAAAGCGGAAAACCGGCCGCAGCCGGGAAAGCGGGGAACCGGATGAAAACAGAAAAGCGCAAAGAACCGGACACGAATGGAAGAACGGGCAACCGGGCGCAGGCGGCAGAACGAGGAACCGGATAAACGAAGAACGGAAACCGGACGGAAGAAAACCGTCCGCGACCGGGAAAGCGGGGAACCGGAGGGGAACAGAAAAGCGCAAAAAACGGATGCCGCCGAAAAGACGGAAAACCGAAGCGAAAGAGACCGGACGACTTATAAACGACAACGGCGGAGCCGAATGCTCCGCCGTTGTCGTCTTATTCGGGTTCGGCCGTCGAATCCGGCCGCCGGGTTATTCGAGATTGAGCAGCGTCCGGTTTTCGAGGACCGTTTGCTGGGCTATGCGCTGGAGGTATTCGGCCTGTTCGGGCGGAAGGCCCATCGTGCAGTCGGTCTGGTAGGGTTTGCCGTAGATGGTCGTGAAGATCACGTTGGCCGCGAGGTAGCTGCCCGGCAGCGCGGGGTGAAAACAATCCTGCGCATAGAGCACGCAGTCGGGACGTTCGGCACGCACGCGGCGCCACGCCATACCCACGGGGGCGCACCACGCGTCGTTGTCGTAGGCCATTTCGAGGTAGCTCGTAATCAGCCGCTCCTGCATGGTCTCGTAGCGGTTGATGGGCGGGTATTCCGGAATCGGGAAGCGGTTGCCGTTCTTGTGGCCCCACGTCATGTAGAAGATCACACGGGCGTCGGGTGAACCCGCATGCACGAGACTGTCGAGCGTGCGGGCCTGCGGATAGACCTCGCGGGCGACCTGCCGCGTCGGCATGGCGGGCGCGGAGCTTTGCTCCTGCAGGACGACGTAGTCCCAGCCGCCCGCGGCCAGCGCCTTCAGCAGTTTCTGGTTCGTCAGGTGACCGGAGAAGCGTTCGCCGCCTTTGAGGAAGCGCGTGCAGGAGACCTTCACCTTCTGCGTCGCGGCGATCTGCTGGACGATGGCCGGCATGTCGTTGTAATAGGTATAACTGTTGCCGACCCAGAGCACGCGCAGCGAATCGGCGTCTTTGGCCTGCCCGGCGAGGGGCAGCAGCAGGAACAACAGAATACGGAAGAGGTTTTTTGTCATATCGTTGAAGTTTTTAGGGTTTTCGGTCGGTGGTTCAGTCCTTCGGGGCCTTATGGTCGGCGGCGTATTTGCGGCACCACACGGCGATGCCGCACTCGCCGCACTTCGGGGCGCGGGCCGTGCAGACATAGCGGCCGTGGAGAATGAGCCAGTGATGGGCCACCGGCAGCAGGTGCGGCGGGATGTTCTTTTCGAGCGTCAGCTCGGTCTGAAGGGGCGTTTTGGAGTTGGTCGTCAGGCCGATGCGGTTCGAGACGCGGAAGACGTGCGTATCGACCGGCATCACCTCCTTCTGCCACAACACCGCGCCCAGCACGTTGGCCGTCTTGCGGCCCACGCCCGGCAGGCGCTGCATCTGCTGCAGATCGCTCGGAACCTCGCCGCCGAACTCCGAACAGAGCATGCGGGCCATGCCCGCGAGGTTGCGGGCCTTGTTGTTGGGATAGGAGATGCTCTTGATGTAGGGGTAAATATCCTCGGCCGTGGCCGCGGCCATATCGAAGGGCGTGGGAAACGCCTCGAACAGCGCGGGAGTGGTCATGTTGACCCGTTTGTCGGTGCACTGCGCCGAAAGGATCACCGCCACCAGCAGCTGGTAGGGGTCGGTGTAGTGCAGTTCGCTCTCGGCCACGGGCATATGCTCCGAGAACCATGCGATTACGCCGTCGTAACGTTGTTTGGTCGTCATAAATGCTGTTTTTTACGTCGAAAAAGAATTTTCTTCACCAGAAAAATAGCCCCCTCCGGGCAGAAGACGAGCCGCGGCGTCCGCCGCAGATCGGCCCACCAGCGCGCGAGGTATTCGCCGACTCCGGCCCCCTTCCACGAGAGCAGCCAGAGTCCCACCACATGACGGCGGCGCAGAATGCGGAAGCGGTTGCGCGAAGCCGTGAAGCGTTCGTCGAACCAGAGGCTGGTCTCCATCGCCGAATCGCGGCTCGCAAGGCGTCCCCTGTAGGAATCTCCGTGGCTCACGCTCCCGACCATGCGCCGGTGCACGGCCGTCACGCGGTCTATGAAGCGTATTCGGGAACGGCAGGCGAACCACAGCCACATGGGCCAGTCGTCGGTCAGCCATTCGGGATGCTCCTCAGGGCGGATCTCGGCATAGTAGGCCGCGATCAGCTCACGGCGGGCCAGCGCCGTGCAGTTGGGGACCGAAATGCCGAGCAGCATCTGCTCGAAATCGGTATAGTGCCGGTCGGGATCGGGTTTCAGGGTCCCTTCCGCCTGCCAGTATTCGTCGGCGCCCGTATAACACATGCCGCAGCCGGGATCGGACTCCATCAGATCGGCCTGCATCTGCAGCTTGCAGGGGTCGGTCCACCAGTCGTCGCCGTCGCAGTAGGCCACGTATTTCCCGCAGCAGGCATCGAACGTGCGGCGGTAGTTGGCCCGCCAGCCGACGTTGCGGCCGCCCGTCACCAGCCGCACGCGGCCGGGATATTTCGCGGCGTATTCGCGGCAGATCTCCGCCGTTAGGTCCGTGCTGCAATCCTCGCCCAGCACCAGTTCGAAGTCGAACGAGGTCTGCTGGCTGAGCACGCTCTCGACGGCCTGACGCAGGTAGGGCGCGTGGTTGTAGGTGGTCATGCAGACCGAGACGAGCGGAGTTTTCATCGCAGTTACAGTTTGGTCAGTTTGGCGAATTTGGCCAGCAGGGTTTTCTCGCCCACGCTGTCGAAAGCCACGACCAGTTTATGGTCCGTGGCGAGGGTTTCGATGCGTTGGACGATGCCGACGCCGAATTTGGGGTGTTCGACGCGCTGGCCCACGGTGTAGTCGCCGCTGACGGGCATCGACGTCCCTACGGGCACGCCGCCGTCGACCGCCTGCCGCACGCCCACGCGGCGCATGCCGTCGGTCGAGGGACGCGGCGTCTGGACGAGGGCCGGATCGGGTCTGCCCGCAGGGCGCGCGCCCTGCGGAGCCGCTGCGCGGGCGAAGCGCCGGGCGGGACCGGACTGGCCGTCGGCGGAACGCCCGCCGAAACTGCCGCCGCTGCCCCGGCCGCCGAAGCCGCCCTGCTGGCCGCCGTTATTGCCGCCCGCACGGTCGGCCTGCCGTTTCTGCTGGAAGCGGTAGTCAAAGCGGCGGCGCAGTTCGTCGATGGCCGAGGGGCCTTCGCCATCCTGCGGGCGGCGCGGACGCTCCTCGCCGGCGTCGAAGTCGGCGCGAACATATTTGGGGTCGATCTCGCGCAGGAAACAGCTCGGACGCGAGAACTCCATATTGCCCCACTTGAAGCGCATCTCGGCATAGGAGATCGTCGCCTCGACCTTGGCGCGCGTCAGGGCCACATAGAACAGGCGGCGCTCCTCCTCGATGCCGTCGGGCGACTCGGCGGCCCGCTGCGAGGGGAAAAGGTTCTCTTCCAGACCGACGATATAGACGTATTTGTATTCGAGTCCCTTGGCCGAGTGGACGGTCATGAGCGTCACCTTGTTGCGGTCCTCAGGATCGTCCTTGTCCATGTCGGTCATCAGCATGACGTTCTGCAGCCACTCGTCGATGGTCGCCTCCTCGTCCTCCTGCCGTTCGCCGCTGCGGATCTCGGCGTCGCGCTGCTCCTTGAAGAGCTGCATCGAGTTGAGCAGCTCCTCGATATTGTCCAGCGCCGAGGTCGCTTCAGGGGTATTCTCGGTGCGGTAGGCGGCGATGATGCCCGAACGGGTGGCGATCTCCAGACCGAAGTCGTAAAGGCTCTTTTCGTTGCGGGCCAGAGACAGGCCGCGGATCATGGCGACGAAATCCGACACCTTGCGGGCGATGGTCTTCTGCACGGGATCGGCGGCGGGTTCGGCGACCAGCGTATCGACCGCCTCCCACATCGAGACGCCGCGCCCGGCGGCCAGCTCGGCGATGCGCTGGACGGTCGTGTCGCCGATGCCGCGCGCGGGATAGTTGACGATGCGTTTGAACGCCTCGTCGTCGCGCGGATTAATAACCAGCCGGATATAGGCCAGCATGTCCTTGACCTCCTTGTGGTCGTAGAACGAACTGCCCTTGTAGATGCGGTAGGGGATGCCCCGGCGGCGGAGGTTGTCCTCCAGCACGGCCGACTGGCTGTTGGTGCGGTAGAGAATCACCGCCTCGGACCACTCGTCGCCCGTCTGGCGGATCTTGTCGCGCAGGTCGGAGACGACCATTTCGGCCTCCTCGCGGTCGGTATAGGCCTTGAGAATGCGGATCGGCTCGCCCTTGTCGCCCTCCGAGAAGCAGTGTTTCTCCATGCGTTTGGAGTTGCGGACGATCACCGAGTTGGCCGCATCGACGATGGTGCGGGTCGAGCGGTAGTTCTGCTCCAGCTTGAAGACCATGGCGTCGGGAAAATCCTTCTGGAACGAGAGGATATTCTCGATCTTGGCCCCGCGGAAGGAGTAGATCGACTGCGCGTCGTCGCCCACGACGCAGACCTTCGAATGCAGCTGCGAAAGGCGGCGGATGATGACGTACTGGGCGTAGTTGGTGTCCTGATACTCGTCCACCAGAATATATTTGAACTGCTCCTGATAACGCGCCAGCACGTCGGGAGCGTCGCGCAGCAGGATGTTGGTCTGCAGCAGCAGGTCGTCGAAATCCATCGCGCCGTTGCGCTTGCAGCGCTGGCAGTAGATGTTGTAGATGTTGCCGAATTCGGGAATCTGCGCCTGACGGTCCTCGGCGGCGTAGACCGAATTGGCGAGGTAGGCGCCGGGGGTCACCAGACAGTTTTTGGCATAGGATATGCGCGAAGCCAAGAGGTTGGGCTTGTATTTCTCGTCCGGAAGGTTCAGCTCGCGGACGATGGTCTTCAGCAGGTTCTTGCAGTCCGAAGGTTCGTAGATGGTGAACGAATCGGGGAAACCGATGCGGTCGGCGTTCTCGCGCAGGATACGCGAAAAAACCGAGTGGAAGGTTCCCATGCGGATATAGCGGCTGCGGTTGTCGGGGATCATCTGCGCGATGCGTTCGCGCATCTGCTCGGCGGCCTTGTTGGTAAAGGTGAGCGCGAGGATGTTGAAGGGAGCCACGCCCTGCTCGATCATATAGGCGATGCGCGAGGTCAGCACCCGCGTTTTGCCCGAACCCGCACCCGCGATAATGAGCGACGGGGCGTCGTAATTCACCACGGCGGCGCGCTGAGCGGGGTTCAGACCTTGTAAAATAGGTGATTCTTTGGATTCCATGACGGCAAAGTTAATAAGAATTGAATAAGTTTTTTTCAAAGAAAATAATATCTTTGCATTGCAAACGTTAAAAAACTAAATCCGACGGCAATACAGCGAGGTTTTCGCCGTGCAGGCGCAAAGGCTGCGGGCAGAATGTGCGGGGCCGGGTTTGTCGGCAGAGCATGCAGAGCCGGAGTTTTCGGGCTGAGCATGCAGGCCGAATATGCGGAACCGGATTTGCCGGACAAAGTATGCCGGACCGAATATGCCGGACGCGGAAAAGAGGTAATGAAATTCAACAATATAAAACAATGAGCGAAGTCATCAACATCAAGGAACTCAACGAGCGCATCGAACGCGAAAGCGTCTTCGTGGATACGCTCCGTACGGAAATGGGCAAGGTCATCATCGGCCAGAGCCATCTGGTAGACACGCTGCTGATCGGCCTGCTGTCGAACGGCCACATTCTGCTGGAAGGCGTGCCGGGACTGGCCAAGACGCTGGCCATCACTACGCTGGCGAAGGCCGTGGACGCCGCCTTCTCGCGCATACAGTTCACCCCCGACCTGCTGCCGGCCGACCTGATCGGTACGCTGATCTACT
>ENA-OYZK01000365-OYZK01000365.1-human-gut-metagenome-genome-assembly--contig:-NODE-365-length-16022-cov-5.345400_pt1 | contig 16022 bp, 17 predicted proteins | sample MGYA00244200_ERZ653484 | MGnify/ENA primary metagenome ERZ653484 (study PRJEB26926, sample SAMN06165109) | human gut metagenome | biome: ENVO:00009003; feature: ENVO:2100002; material: ENVO:00002003...
TAGCTTCGTCGGCAGCGTCAGATGTGTATAAGAGACAGGGCCTTCACTTTGTCCATATAGAAACGGGCACGGAAGAAACGGGCGATACCTTGGTAGTGAGCCAGCACGTCGTCCGAGACGGAGGCTCTTTCGCAGTTTTCGAGAAACAAGTTGATCGTGCGCAGGCGGCTCCAGTCCCATCCGGCGTTGACAGTCATCGAGGTCGGGTTGGCCGAGAGCATGATGTTTTTCACCTCCACCACGTCGGTCGTGGCCTGGTTGTCTGTCCCGGCATCAGCCGTGTAGTTGTTGAAGTTCGGGAAATCATAGAGATTATAGCAGTACATTTTCAAGTCTTCTTCTGTATTGAAGTAGCTGCTCACGCCGATTTCCGTCTGGGGTTGCCGGTCCATGAAGCTGTCGTTGCACGAAACCGCCAGCAGGGCGATTGCCGAAAGGGCCAGTCGAGATATATTTTGTTTCATCATCTGTTTGTTTTTTATATATGTTAGAATGTCACATTGAGGCCGAATGAATACTGGCGGTTGAAAGGATAGACATATCCGAATTGGGAGGCGTCGGTCACGGCTTCCGGATCGAAATACTTCTTCAAGGCGCTCCATTCGAAGATATTGTCACCGCTGACAAACACGCGGACGCGGCTCAAGCGGACCTTCTTGGTCAGTTCGGCAGGCAGCGTGTAGCCGACCGTGATGTTCTTGACCCGCAGGTAGGCTCCGTTCAGCAGGTATCCGGTCTGGGGTATGGCCAATCCCATCGCGCTGGTCGTGCTGGTTCCCAAATTCTTGTCGGCCAGCCACGATTGGAGGACCGGGTATTTGGCGTTCAGGTTCTGATCAGCCAGTCCGGCCGCAATATAGGATTGCGAGTGCTTGGCCATGTCGACATCGCTGTCGGCCGTCGGGCGGTAGAAATCGAACGTATGCAAGGTGCCGCCGGCATAGGGTTGCTGGTAAAAGCCCCAATAGAGGTAGCTGAGCGGATAGTAGTCACGCTTGGCGATACCCTGAAAAAAGGCCGACACGTCGAAACCGTTCCACTCGGCGTTCAGATTGAAGCCGAAGCGGAAGCGCGGAGAGGAATTTCCGATGACGCTCAAATCGCCCGGATCATCGACCGAAGTGCCTTTCGTTATTTTCTTATCGCCGTTCAGGTCTTTGTATTTCGGCCATCCGGCTACGATGTCCAACGCTCCCCAAGGAATGATTTCGGTTTCGTCCAGATTTTTGATCTCTTCTGCGTTCTGGAAGAAGCCGTCGCTCTGCAAACCCCAGATTTCGCCTAATTCCTGTCCTTTGTAATATTGAGAAAGCAGCTTGTTTTCGTTGTCAAACTTGGTGATGTAGGAACGATTGTCCGACAACATGAACTTCACACCCCAGTCGAAGGGCTTTCCCTCCAGCTGGAACTGGTCCCTGTAGCCGACGGTCAGTTCCCATCCGGTCGTCTTCATGTCGGCCGCGTTCTCTTTCGGCTCGGTCGCTCCCAGCACGCCGGGCAGCTCTTTGCCTTGCGTCAACATGCCTTTCGTGTCGCGGCGATAGATATCGAAGGTCGCCGTCAGCTTGTTATCCAGCAGCCCCAGATCGACCCCGCCGTTCAACGTGCGGACTTCTTCCCATGTATAATCAGAGGAGACGAGCGAAGGAGGCAAAACGGTCTGTTGCAATTTTCCGCCGATCATATAGCTGCCGATCGTCGAACTCATGGCCGGGATGTATCCGTATTCCCCGACAAGCTGGTTGCCCAACGACCCGTAGGAAGCACGGACTTTCAATTGGCTGAACATCGATCGCATGGATTCGAAAAACGGCTCTGCATCTACACGCCAAGCTGCGGATGCGGAGGGGAAGAAGCCATAGCGCTTTTCTTTCGGGAAGCGGGAGGTCCCGTCATAACGTCCGTTCAGCTCCACGATGTATCGGTTATCGTAGGTGTAGTTGGCACGGAAAAACAGGCCTCGGATGGCCCAGTCGGCATATTGCTCGCTGACCAGCTGGTCGCCGGAAGCCAGCCCGATCGTGGGCAACGAAGTGGAGATGATCCCTTCCCGCTCGGCCTTGTACCAGTCCCAGCGGCTGTATTCCTGGTTGTAGCCCAAGATACCGGTCACGTAGTGCTTGCCGAAGCCTTTGTTGAAGGTCGCATACAGATCCAACACGCTGTAAAAATCGTTTGTCGTGCTTTTATAGGCTTTGCTATCGCCCAGCTGCCGGATATCATCCGGCCCGTAACCGATCGTATATTTGTTCTTGAACCAGTCATACTCTTCGCTTCCCTTCATAAAAGTGAAGTTGGCATTCACCCGAAGCATCTTTTCCCAAAACGACATTTCGGCAGAGAAGGTGCTCTGTATGCGGTTGTATTTGCTGTTTTCCTCGCCTCCGTCGATCAGCTTCGCCATCGTAATGCCCGCTTCGGTATTGGCCCACGTCCCATCCGGGTTCTTATCCCAATCCGTAGGAGCCAGATTATAGAAAAGAGACATATCGGAATCGTTATACCCTTTCTGGCGGATCCCGTTGCTGTCGATATAGGGTTCCCCCCGGCTGGAAAGATAGCTGGGGCGAACGCGTTCGGTTGCGACATAAGAGGTGTTGTTGGACAAGGTCAACCACTTCCAGATGTCGTAGCTGACTTTGCCACGCATGCTGTAGCGCCGATAGTTGTCGTTCTTGACGACACCGGACAAGATGCCGTTCTCGTCATCCATGCCGCCCGACAGGTAGAAACGGGTTTTCTCGCTCGATCCCGAAACCGAGACCTGGTGCGTCTGGCTGAATGTGCTTTTATTCAGGAAGTAGTCCGTCCAGTTCCGATTGCCCATATATTCCCATTGGGTCTCATCCAGCGGATTGAGCCGGACCGGATCAGTCCCGTCCGGATTGTCCGAACGCTGACGCGCCCACTCCAGACGTTCGTCGTTGGCAACGTGGCCCGAACTCCAGGGAGTGTTCAACACCGCAATATTCTTCAGCTTCAAATAGATATAAGGATCGGATGTCTTATCCGGCAAAACAGAGGGGCGCTTCCATGAAAAGTTGTTGTTGTAATCCACTTGGATACGATCGCCTTTTCCTTGCTTGGTCGTGATAAGGATGACACCAAACGCCGCACGCGCTCCGTAGATGGCGGCCGAAGAAGCGTCCTTCAAGACGGAAAGAGTCTCGATATCCTCCGGCAACAAACGGTTCAGCTCTTCAGCATCCGAGGCTACGCCGTCGATCAGGATCAACGGGCTGCCGCCATTGATGGAGGCCTCGCCACGGATGTTGATCTTTGCAGCTTGACCCGGTTCACCACTGGTGAAATCGATGTTCAAGTTCGGGACCATTCCTTGCAAGCCCTTGGATATATTGGTGATCGGACGGGCTTCCAACTGTTTGGCGTTGATCTGGTCTACCGAACCGGAGAGGTTCACTTTGCGCTGCACGCCATAACCGACAACGACGACTTCCTCCAGGTTCTCGGCGTCTTCTTCAAGGACAATGCTAAACGTCGTTTTTCCGTTCACTTGGATTTGCTGGGACTTATACCCGATAAAGCTGATTTCAAGCACGGCATCCGACGAGACTGCCAAGTTGAAGTTCCCGTCCGGATCTGCAATCGTACCGTTGCCGCTGGCTTTCTCGACAATGGTTGCACCGATAAGAGGTTCGCCGCTTTTATCCGTCACGACACCCTTTACCTGGATTTTCGTCCTGACTTGATTCGTAATCGGGGCTTTTCCTGTCACTCCGGCGTAAAGTGGTAAAGAAGAACAACAAGTAAGCAATCCTACAGACAAGACACATAATTGTCTGTTTTTCAAATAAGATGCAATATTCATCATAAATTGTTTTTTAATGCTGCAAAAGTAGAGGCCGGATGTTACAGGTGTGTTTCTTCTCTTTTACATCCCTAATACGCTTTTTTCATTTATAAACAAAAAGGAGATTTCCTCACGGGAACCTCCTTCTTTCTAAACAAATGTGTCTAAACTAAATATGTTATAGTGTTATTGGTGTACCATTATAGAAGTCCAGGATCTTGGCACGGAAAATGAAGTCATACTTGGATTGTGCCTGCTCGGACAAGCTCTGGGCATATTTCGTCTTGGCCTCGCTATACTCGAAAACGGTGCTTTTGCCGGCGGCATAGCGGTCTTCGGCATACGAAAATGCTTCTTTGCTGGCGATGACCGATTTGTCGGATGCGTTATATTTCTCCTGGGCGGCGGTTGCATTATAGAAAGCCTGCTGGATTTCCTTATATAAGGCTTTCTTTGTATTCTCCATCATCAACTCGCGGTTGCGGATATTGATACGAGCGGAGCGGACACTGTTGCGAACCTGGAAACGGTTGAACAAAGGGATGCTCAGGCTGAAGCCGATCGTCTTACGCCCGTTATTCTTCAACTGGTCGTTAAAAGCCAGGTTCGTATAGTCGCCATCGCCGGAATAATGGTAATAGCCGTTGCTGTAGCTGGCGCCGAAATTCAGTTTCGGATAGTAACCGGACTGCGCCACTTTCAGCATCTTCTTCTGGCTTTCCAAGAGATATTCCTGCTCCTTGATCTGCGGCTTGAAAGCGACAGCATGATCATAGACATTGTCCGGAGGAAGGATGCTGCCCATATACTGTTCAACCGCATCTTCTATTTCAGGGACTACGATATCGAAATTTTCACCGTCGCGTTCCAGTTCGAGGCTTTGCGTCAGGTCGAGCAAGGCGAGTTTCACATTGTTGCGCGCTTCGGTCAGCGAGACTTCGTCCTTCGCCAGTTGCGCTTTCATGTCGTATAACTGGGAAAGGGGGACTTTCCCGTTCTTTACCAATGCTTCGGTTTTCACGACCTGTTCATTGCTCAGCGCGACCTGCAACTCGGCAATCTTCTGGACTTCCTTATTATACAAAACCTGCAAATAGTAGGAAGCGACATTGATCGACAAGTCTTCCTTCGCTTTATTCAACGTTTCGACAGCCGCTTTCAAGTCCAGCTTGCGGGCAGCGATATCGTTCGGAATGCGCAAGCCGTCGAATATCGGCATGCTCAAAGAGACGGATGCCGAGGTATTGGCCGAGTTCTGATCCACAATCACACCCGATTTGGAAGGAGAACGTCCGAAGTCGAAGTTCTGTCCGACATTGGCATTCAGATCGGGCAACCAACTGAACTTGCTGGTGTTCAATTCCACTTTCCGGCTTTCCTGGTCCTGCTCTCTCTGCTTCAGATCGATGTTATGCTCGATTGCATAGCGGATGCATTCTTCCAAAGACCATTGTTTGGCTGGTTCCTGCCCCCAAGCAAAAGTACCGGAAAGAAATAAAGTCGTAGCTATTATTAATTGGTTTCTCATCATTTTTACTGTTTACAATTATTTCTTATTCGGATCGACAATCGCCCCGCGTACCTTTTCGTTTTCGGACAGGCCTTTGCTTTCTACCTGTTTACGGACGAACATTCGTTTTCTTCACATTTGCCGAAGAACAGTTCCACCCTTGTATGTCGGTTGGCTTCCGTGGGGGCGTAATCGGAAATGCCACCTTCGCCGGTCTTGGTCATCCTGTCGGGCGACAAACCCCGCTTGTTCAGCTCCGAGGCGATATAGTCGGCTCTCGAAGCACTCAAGGCATTGTTGATACCAATTGTTCCGGTCGCACTATCGGCCGCTCCCGTGACTTTAACTTTCAGACCGTATTTCTTTGCCACCCGTGCCAGTTCGTCGAGATTGACCAATTGGGAGGGGTCTGTCAGGTGCGACGTGCCGAGTTCGAAGAAAAAGAAGATGGGAGCACCGATGCATTCCCGTCCGGACTGCATCCGAACGGCATAGTCTGCCAAAGTGCTGTCGGGAAGATTCTCGAACTGTCCTGTTCCGAGACCAGGCACGCTATCCGGCCAGTGCTGCAGACTGTCTGCCCGGCCATTCCCATTCGGGACTTGTCCTTCCAATGGTGATTTTCCGTTCCAATGCTTGTTCTTCAACCTTGCCCGCAGGGAGTTCAGCCCGCTGTAATTGTTCCTCGGATAACCTTTGCGCTCGATAGCATCGTCATCATCGAAGAAATGGCTGTACGTGTCGAGCAATCCTTCGATTTCCAGTATCTTCTTCAGCTCGGCCAGCGTCCGGCTATCCTTGTCATGCTGTCCCGCGTAGCGGCTGTTCTGTTCCGACAGTACATTGATATAATCGACGAGCTGCCGATCGCGGCGGATATAGGGGCTTGGGTCTATGGCCCGTTTCCAGCCGACCTTGCCGATATGGAAAGAGAATCCGGCAGTGAGTGAAAGCATGTGGTCTAACCGATTCGCCTTGCCATACCCGTCGAAGTCTTGGAAGGTGGTCGTACCGGAGAGTTCCATGAGGGCGCTTACCCTTTTGGAAATGCGATACTGCCCTTGTATGCCGTAGGAGATTGCAAACGGGTTATGCCCGTTGGTCGCATGGTGCAGCAGTCCGATACCCGCAAAGGGTGCCAGATGCCAGCGCACCAGTTTCTGCCGGACATAGCTACCGCCAAGCACATTCCACAGCAGATCCGCATGGAGATAATGGTACTCCTGCACGGCCAGCGTGCCGTCCTTGAACTGCAACCCGTTGTAATTTATGCGTGCACCTACCCACGGGGTAAACCACTTGCCGAGGGCAAGGCTGTACGAGGGTTTCAACCTCCCGAACAGGTCTTCGCAACCGAGCGGCGTGCCGAGAAAGGCTGTCGCACCTCCGGCGATACTGACAAACCAATTGCCGTTTCCCCGTGCCGGAACGACCACTCCGTCAAGGTATAAGGGCTGTAACGGCTGCAGCAGTTCTGTGTCATCGTAACGGTACGTGCGGTGTACAGTATCCCTTTCCGTGGGTTGTACATCCGCACGGGCTTGCAGCGAACAAAGCGCCGCAATAATGAAAATGATATTTTTCGTCATATTCTTATATCCTTAATTTGTTGTTTATCTGATTCTTTATTATAAACCTTGCCATTCAACGCTTGGGCTTCTTGCCGATGGAAGGGCGCATCATGCGGCTCGCCATCCTCATGCAGCGAAGCGCCCATGCCCGGTTGTCCTCGTCTTCATCACGTCCCCATTTGAGGTCGCTTCCGCCACCTCCTCCGCCACGTGTTTCGGCAAACGTAGTGGCATCATCGACCATACCGAGAAAGAGCATCGTGGCGCAGCGCATGACTTCCGCTCCCCGTTCCGCCACGGAACGCACGAGTGTGTCGTCGAAAAGTTGCCGTTCGGAAGGCTTCATCCGCGCCGACAGTTCCCTCCACTCATCGACCATATTTTCCAGCATGACGTCCTTGAGTAGGCTGTCCACTTTGGAGTGGACATCACGGGAGTATTCGTAGGCTTCCTCCTTGAGCTGTTCCGTGCGTTCCTCAATGGCATCCATGTTTGCCTTGAGGTCGGAAAGCTGTCGGTCGGCGGTTTGTAGCTTCTCCTGTTTGTCTGCCAGTTTCCCTTGGATAGCAGTCAGCTCTTTTTCGAGCTTTTCTTTCTCGGCAGATAGGGTCAAAGCATCACCTTTCCGGGTATCCATATCATTTTCGAGTGCCGACAGTTGAGCCTCTTTTTCGCTCTTCTCCCTTTTCAAGTTTTCCACCATCGAGGTCAAACCTTTGACTCTGCGCTCTGCCAGCCGAATGTCCGAATGGAGGGCGGACAGGACTTCCTGATGTCGGCCAATCTGTTGCTCAATGGTGGTACATTCTTCCGAGAGCATACGGCGGTATTCTTCCGTCGTCCTGTGCCGTGCGCCGGTCTCGGCGACGCTCCGGCCTCTCTCCATTCCCCACTTCGTGTTGACCTCGGCGAAAAAGTCCGTATGGAGCTGTTTCATCCTCGCGCTATATTCGAACTTGTCCTTTCCGGCGAATATCTCCTTGTACGCAAACCTCCCGTCTTTGATTGGCAGAAGCGTACAATGCACGTGCGGATTTAATTCGTCGAGGTGTACAATGAAGGCGGCTATATTCTGCTCGCCGTATCTGCCGCAAACGAATGCATAGACATCCTTCGCCCAACGTTCGATGTCGCTCTTCCTTTTGATGCGGGTATTGTCCGCACCTTTTTCAAAATCCACCTTCTGCGTGCCGAAAGCGAGTTCGTGCATCCGCTTCCGCGAACCGCCGAAAATGATGTTTACCACCGTGCGGTATTTCGGTTCAACCAATCCCTCGTTGGGGTCTTTGATCCCGCGACGGCCCAATATGTCCGCTATCCGTTCCGGGATATTGCGGCTCGTGTCGATGGGGCGAACCTTGCCTCCGGGCACAATCTCGAAGTTCAGATGTTTGCGGGTGGGGTCGTAGTTGCCCTTGCTCATGGCGTACTTCTCCGCCTCTTCGCTGCGATTACGCAGGTGTTCGTTGCCTTGGGCGGCGGTGATCCCTTTCGATACCTGAACATCGAGAACCTGTTTTGCATTTGCCATACTGTTTTCGTGTTGTTTCGGACAATTCCCCGTGTCCCAGCTTGCTGCTTGCTTGGACACTTCTCCCTGCGACGTCAGTCAGCAGGGGTATTAGGCTCCCCCTTCCCTTTGTTCAGTGGCAGACGGGCAAGCCCGGATGCCTGCTATAACTGGAAGGATATTTGAACCTGAACCGGGGAGAATTGCCCGTGGTTATACAATCTCTGTCCGCGAATCCCCGTTCAGCTTTCCTCCTGCGCCTTCGCCAGAAGCGATAAAAAGGGTTTGCGAAGCGATTCAAGGCGTTCCGTCTCTTCGTCCGTACCGAAGCCTGTCCCGTCCGGTTTTCCGTCGATAACAAGCTCTGCAAGCTCTTTCGAGGCCTCGATGAACGCCGCCCATTCCCCGCTGAGGTCGAGCCGGAAGAACTGCACGAGCGGCGAGCCGTCGTCGAACCTCGATTTACGCAGAACCCGCCAGAGGGCGGCATGGGCAATACATTCCAAGACGGTCTCACACAGCTGTTCTTCCGACCGGACGGTCTGTGCCGATGCCGTGTCGGAATGACTGTCCGGATAGATACGACTGTCCCGTCCGGCTATCTCCGTCAAGGTCTGGCGCATGATTTGTCCACATGATTTACCCACATCGAAAGAGGTTGCTTTGCCGATTATCCAGTCGTACAATGCTTCCTGTATTCTTGTGGCAAAGTCCGCTTCTTCCCGTCCGCTGTCCGGCATGGCAGGCGTGCCGGTCCGCAGGGGCATGGTAATGACGACGCTTTTTGCCAGCCGGATGCGTTCTAACTGTCCGAGCGCTTCGAGCGTGTCCAGAAACGAGCGGACAGTAGCCCGATGCCAATGCCACTCCGATGCAAGGTCGGAAACGGTTACATGGCACTGGCAGGGAGAGAGGTCGTAGTCCTGCCTTCTTAAAAACGGGGAGACGAAACCTGCCAGCGATTTATCCAACAAATCGCAGTAGGCTTCCGTTCTCGTTTTCCGCTCGCCGACTTTTTCTTTCAGGTAGTCGAACACTTCCACGTTCGCCAGTATGGCGGCGGGCGCTTCATTTCTATTTCTCATTTTCATTCTGTTTTTGATGATTCATAATGTGCGGATAGTTTCAGGTTGCCATTATCCGCATTATCGTGGCAGCCTCGCGTGATGATACTATGATAACTGTCGGCTAATGCTCCGGGACATTCCAGCCATTCGAGGAATTTGCGTATGTCTGTCTTTTCGGACATGACCCTTGCCGACGGGTAGAACAGGGCAGCCAAAAGAACAAAGGCGATTGTTACGGCCATCGTGTACAGATGCGGCACGAAGCCGATGACCAATGCCAAGAGCGCAAACCAGACGAAACGTTTCGGCCGGTCGAGCAAGCCGCGCATCCATCGGTCCGCCCGCCTGAAAGAGGCCCATGCGGCACACACGATGGTAGATGGCACGATACCGAACTCGCCGGGGTGTCCACTCGTATAGACATAATGAAACAAGAGTAATACGATAAGCAGCACATGGGCGTACAGCCTGCGGGCCTTTTCGCTCCACACCATTTTATCGTAGAATCTTGCCATGAAGCAACGCCTGCTTCTGTACAACAGTGCCGGAAGGACGACAGGCATTGCAAGAAATACGAATTGTAATATAATCCAGGTCATAACAGGTAATAGGGTTTTGAAGGTATATGAACGGGCCGTACCACGAGTTCCAATCGGACAATCCCGTGGGTGGCCAAGCGGATAATGTTCTCGGTGTCTTCGGCTGTCAGGGACGACGCGCCTTTCTTCATCCGGGATTTGAATGTGCCGTTCTGCTTACGATATGTAGCCAGTGCCGTGTCCAGATCATGCTCCGGAATCGTCCACGTCATGCCCTTTTCGTATGGACCATGCGGTTTGTAGGCCCGCAGTACCAGCGTGCGGGTCACAAGGAAGTCGGTCCGGGTGTTTCTCGAAATGACGTGTTCCTTGTAGAGGTTGTCATCGGCCACTTCTATCCACGTGCGGTACGTGTCGATACAGAAAACCATTTGGCGGTATATCGTGTTTCGCATAGGGGTTGTTTTACATGAAATCCAACAACACGTCTTCCTGATTCTTTTTGTACTTGAAGCTGCCGTTCCCGGCGTGGAGTTTCAGATCGAGACACAGGTCGCCGTACATCAGCTCCAACGAATCGTAAATAGTCACGATGATACGGTTTACCTTGCCGTCCGCGTCTGTCCGGGCGTTCATCTTGAACATCTGCCCGAAAGCGGGATTGGAGTAGGCACAGGTGCTATGACCGGATTTCTCCAGTCCGACCGGCACATGGTGGTAGAGTGTAATCAGCTCCATGTCGTCCTCGAATATGTCCATGACCTCCTCCAGATCATAGGGGTCCCGCAGCGGGAATGTGAGCAGAACATAGTCACCGTAGAACTGCGGCTCCTCCATCGTTGCCACATTGAGAAGCTGCGGCATTTGCAGGGGTACGAACGACATGAAGTCATCCAGAAAGTGTCGTAACATAATCATATATCGTTTATTTTGTGAATAGGCTTTTACAACGAGGCGATGAATATCTCCATGAGCATACCGGGCAGTTCGTCCAACCGGTCGCCCTCCGACGGCAGGATTCTGCGCAGTTTCTCGAATGCGGCGGGTGTTTCTGCGGCCATCCTGTAAAGGGTTTCCTTATCTTCCGGGGACAATAGCGTCATGCAGAGGCCGTCCAAGGAAGCGTAGGGCTGTAGAATCATCCAGACATAGGCTTGTGCCTGTTCGGGCGTTACGACCTTTCCACGGCGTATGTTGTCAAGACAGGCACGCACGTTCTGGATCAGCCGACGGTCGGTACGTAAGGCCATGTATATCGTGGCGTCCTTGTAAGTGATTTCCTTGCGCCCAGCGGCGAAAAACACCTCGGAGCAGCATTTCTCTGTGTCACGGGTGATGTCGGCCATATTCGCTTCGCCAAGCTCGTGCAACCCGGACAGGAAAGCTCGAAAAGCGGCATCCTCCCTTTCGATGAATTTTTTGAGGTCGCCGTTCCCATGTATTCCATTGTTCAGGGTTTCGGCAAGCACGTTACGATATGCTGACAGAATTTGCTCCTTGTTACCCCGACAGGCCGGACGTTTATCCAATTCTGCGAAAAACGGACGGATTTCTTCGGCGGAACGATGCAGTTCCACGTCTCCGGTATAGGAAGAGAAACGTTCTTTCAGAATCAGCACTTCTTTATAGGTGCGAGGTTTCGACATCGCCAGCCGAGAAAGTTCCGCACGGACGGAATCGTGCAGCAGAATGCACTCTTCACGTATGTCGGAATGTGCCCGATAGGTCGTGTCCCGGCGCATGGTTGCGGTCACGGAATCTTTCAAGGTCTGCCACTTCCCGATATACGCGGTCAAATCCTCAAAGGAAAGTTCTTTTTGCCCGCGTGTTTCGGACAGATACTCCCGATACAGACCGGCTGGAGTAGGTTGGGCTTCAACCAGTGATTTGACGTTCGAACCGTCGCACGATGTAAGTGTGAAAATGGCAATCGGAACGGCAAAAAGTCCAGCAATCGATAGTACAATTTTTAAGTATTGATTTTTACAATTCATAGTTCATTTTGTATTTTACAGCACAAATCTAAGTATTCTTTTCAAGATGACAAGCGCCGAAAATCGTTTTATAAACCATTTTTAACATTACAATTAATGGTTTGATTTTCAATGAAAATAAGTGAAAGAAACGAAGGACACAGAAAGCCCTTCATATCATTTTCGTTCAAAGTATGGTTTAGTTTAAAATAAAACTCTTATATTTGTACTTATTCTTATAGAAGTGCACAATGATATGGCAAAAGTAGGTTACATATTCAAGGCGGATCGTTACGACGGATTCGAGGCTGATAAAGAGTGGATGCAGAAATACGGTTGTGTACAAGTGATAGAGGAACTTGTCGAAAACGAGGCTCTGCGCCCCAGATGGAAACAGCTTGTAGCGAATCTCGAAAGAGGTGACGAGATTGTCGTGGCCAAATTCAGCAACGCTCTCCGTGGGTCGCGCGAATTGTCCGCGTTTATTGAGTTGTGCCGAATCAAAGTGGTGCGTATCATTTCCATCCATGACCGGATCGACTCGCGGGGAAAACTGTTCCCCGAAACGACGGCAGCCGATGTACTGGATATGTTCGGGGCGCTACCCGAAGAGGTGGCGGTATTGCGGTATTCGTCCGCACATGTCATGAATCTGCAACAGAAAGCGAAGGTCCCGAGAAAAACGATGAAGGCGATGGATAAGGCCGACCGGGAGAATACCATCGTTGATATGTATGTCAACGGTCATTCTTTCGAGGACATCATGGCGGTAAGCGGGTACAACAGCCGGAGTTCGGTGTTCAGTGTGCTCAACCGGCACGGGGTAAAGCTCAATAGGGGAAAATTCAAAGGACCGTTGGGCAAGCGTAAGCCGAAAGATGGGCAATGAGCTTTCGTATTAGCCGGATTGAAATGGATTTTTTTGAGAATCAGGGCTATATGTTTTCTGTTCTCGTTGATTTTTAGTATCTTTATATTAACTTTAAGTAGTATAGAATATGGGAGAACTTATCGTTTTTATAGTGGTTTTCTATGTTATCGGAAAGATTCTGAAAGCTATATTCGCTGGTTTCAGCAAGAGTGATTACCATCATGACCGATAAATGGTGATCGGGTGTTTGCCTGCCTTGACTACAGGATACGGATTTGTATGTTTTTTATGTTTCTCTCCTTTTATCGGCGGCTTTCCGATTGTCTGGTTCGTGCCGAAGGAACACCGTGAGATAAAGGTGGATTATCGTTTTCCGTAACATTATCAGGCTGGCAATCCAGACGACAAAGAGATATGTTATTATCTTTGCAACGGATTTTATAATAAAACAGTCTGACAAAAGCAGATATTATTGCCCGGATCGCACAGGAGACCGGAATAGAAAAGTCGGTAGCGACAACTGTAGTAGAGGCATTCATGGAGAGTGTCAGGGAGTCGATGATTGCCGGGAACGAGGTGTTCCTGCGAGGATTCGGAAGTTTCATCATCAAACAAAGGGCAGAGAAAAAGGCTCGTAACATTTCAAAGAATACGACCATCGTGATTCCGGCTCACTCTGTTCCTGCGTTCAAGCCTGCAAAGACATTCTTAGATGCGGTAAAAGAGGGAAAATAAAGAAAGTATAAACGGTTTTCTTCATAGTGTGTCGGGAGACCGTTGACAATGGTTATACAGGATAACACGATACCGCGACTGTCTTTTGCGGACGGTTGCGGTATTTGTTTTGCCGTATGCTATAAAAAAGGAAGTGGCACAAAGAGCCGCCGATGAAAGCCGACTCTTTGTGTTCCCTTGCTTAATCCGTCACCTCGTAATAATAACTTAACTCGTCATCTTTCAGGTTCTCTACCGCATATTGACCTGCCTGTTCCCAAAGGGTATTGTAAAGTGTCGCAAATTCCGGTTTCGTTTCATAATACTGCCAGATTTTATGATTGAGTACCAATATCAGTTCCGTGAGGTATTTATAGTTATTTTTCCATTCCTCGAAAGCACGTTTGAAAGTGTCTTGTATAGCTGACAGACCGAATCGGTCCGCTATTGAGAAGTCCTCCCAAAAAGTTGTCTGTAACTCGTAACCGTTTTCTCGCATAAATTCTCTAAATGTCATACGCTTTAAATTTTAAGTTTGAACTATTTTTTGTTTTTCCCTTTGGTACAATCTCGTACCGAGAGGCTGGTTATTTTTCTGCCACAGGATTGACGGTCAGTCCAGACAAGGAGGCAACGGGAAATACGCTCTCCAACGAAGTCGGAGAGGAAGATTTTCCGGTTGCAAGCGCCAGCGGTCCTTGCCGGGACTGGCAGCCGGCAATCGAACTTTGCAGAAAAAATAAGCGGGCTTTCGGCATGGAGTGTGTCTGGGGAACGGCTGTAAGGAGTAAAATGGGGAAGCTAAGGTGTTATAAGAGGATTGCTTTCCGGTTGGTTAGCCGGAGTACAATGGGGTACGGAATACGCTTCGATAAAAGGGAAAGAGTCATGAAGATATAAAAGGGTAATTCCGGCAAAAGGATTCAGGACACATCCATTGCCAATGTATCCCGAACCCGTACCGGTCATTATCTGTACCGAATGTTTAGGAGACCCACTCGTAACCTTCGTCCGTCAGTTCAAAATATTCGTCCATTCCCGGTTTCACAAAAAACATGAGATAAAAAAGGAACGAAGCTGATTATAAAAGGTGATGGTTCTGTATTTCAGTCATTCAATAAAGGATACCGCAACCACCTCTGGCGGGTGCGTTGCGGTATTTTGCGGGCAGCATTTTTATGCGGCCTTGTCCGGCTTGCGCTGCCTTGTTTTCCAGCCGTACACGGCGGCTACATACGGATAGAGGGAACGTGTTCTCCGGCGGAAGCCTTCTTCGTCGATTTCACGGTTGTAAATCTTATCGGCGATACGTTCCGCTTCGTCACGGCCTTTGGCGATACGGTATAAGGTATAGTTCGTACCGTCATGATGGTCCATCCGTCCGCGAATGTTGTAGCCGTCGCCGTACCATTCTGCATCGTCGCACTGGGATTTCAAAATATCGGCAATGGTGCTGCCCAATATTTGATAGCCTTGTCTCCGGCCGTTCCATAATCCCAAGTTGCCGAACACGACAATAATGCCGTCCACTTCTTTATTCAGATTGCTTCGTTCGTCGTCCAGCCGGCAATATACTTCTTCTGCCCATTCTTCATCGCTGACCTCGTAACTGTCATCGTCCAATATTTCCCGCTGGGAATTTTGATATTCTTCTTTTGCCGTTTCGTCCAACAGGTCATAGCTTGACCAAATCATCTGTTTCATACATTTTGAATTTTAAGTTTGACTTTCGTTTTTATCCCTGCTTTCGGAGGGTTTCCCTCGTCCGGCGGGATTTGATTTACGTGCGGGCCACAAGGCGGACAGAAGGGAAATAAGGCAAGGAGGAAGCGGATAGTCCCGTGGACGATTTCATTTGTGTTGAACAAGTATTGACGAGCTTGCGAGTTGATGGTTGTTAACGACAAATGAAGCCGCGCCTTGCCGATTCCCGACCGCCTTAACTTTGCACGGGAAAATCAATGGACGGCGGCGGACTCTTCGTGTGGAGTATGAAGGAGTATAAAAGTGTGGACGTTCCGGAACGGTAACGAGTAAAACAAAAGCGGCTTTCAAGCCGCTTTGTCCGGATAAGGCAGGAATTACTTCTTGCCTTTTTCCTGCTTCTTTACCGGTTCCGCAGGAGCTTCCTCCTCTTTCTCGACAGCGGGATAGAACTTGACGGCGACCGTTACGATGCGGTTGTGCAGCACGCCGTCTTTGTCGGTCCACTCTTCGGGCTTGAAGTAGCCCTCCACGGTAAGCAGCGTGCCCTTGGTGAGCTGGTCGAACGACCCGGTATTCTCGTTCTTGCGCCACGCTTCAATGTTCATGAAAGCGGATATGCGCTTGGTTTCTTCGCCGTTCTTCTCCTGACGGGCTACTGCCAGCGGGAAACGTGCGACACTTGTGGTGGTGAACTGTAAGCATTCGATAAACTCCCCCTTTCATTCTAAAAATGTGATATTACTTTTGTA
>ENA-OYZK01000390-OYZK01000390.1-human-gut-metagenome-genome-assembly--contig:-NODE-390-length-14586-cov-22.988714_pt1 | contig 14586 bp, 18 predicted proteins | sample MGYA00244200_ERZ653484 | MGnify/ENA primary metagenome ERZ653484 (study PRJEB26926, sample SAMN06165109) | human gut metagenome | biome: ENVO:00009003; feature: ENVO:2100002; material: ENVO:00002003...
TCATATCGTAGCATTCAAAAAGTGAAAGACCGAGTACTTCAAAAATATGATTAACTCTTTCGGCATATTTTTCAGGTTTATATTCAAAAGTTTCAAGCAGTTTTATAGCTTTCTTTTCGCCCTTTATTTGCTTACCCTTGACATCAAAACTACGCACTCCACGTGGCTCGAGTTGATGGAATTGATGTCTTTGGCTAATTTTAGAGCCCGACGTATGCGGAAACATATCTATCAATTTTTTACTGTTTTTTGAGAAAACGAGGTATGAGGGAACATATCGAAGTAATAAACACCAATAATACGCATTAAAAACTAATCACTGTTGTATTTAAACTATTCGAAAAGGATTTAAATATTAAGGGAAGACTCTATAGATCTTTTCAAATAATTAACGAGTTCAATTATCTCAGTCTCCATTCCTTCCCACTTGTCATCATAATCTCCCAAATAAGCCTTTTTTGCTTTTTCAAGTAAAGTAGCATGCTCTTTGGCTAATTTAGGTATCGCCCATTCAGCAGCCTGATCTTTTGAGCAAATTCTACCGGAAGAGGATGTCAGCCACATTCTGGCTAAAGTTAAAATCACATTGCGTTCGTCACCTTCAATGCTAGCTATCAACCCGGGTAAGGATTCTTTAATCGCCCTTCGAATATCTGTCATTGGTACAGGCTCAATCACTTCTGTTGCCTCTGGTCCGAAAAGGTTAATACTATTTTCTCTTAATTGAGATAAAAGAATTGCTAAATCGGGATCATAAGTTGGCTCAGGAATTGCTCCCTTATCAAACTGCTCCCTTAGCCACTCACCATACATAAATTCATGTTTAGGAGGAAATTTCCAAGGGACAACATCCTTTTGATTTATGACCGTAACTTCAAGTGGTCTAATAGCATTTATGTTTCTATATAAGGCAAAGAGGATAATTTTTCTGTCACTGATTGAATAATATTATCTATCATACGAACACGCCCTTTATTTTATTTTGCATCTAATTTTCTAATCTCAGTTATCATTGGGCAAACTATTGCAATGCAAATAATTAAAATACCTGATAGTAAAAACCAATGATTTACATCGATTCTATCAGCAAAGAATCCAGAAAGAATTAACCCAATTGGCATAACAAGAGACATGATACTTCCAGTTAAAGAAAATACACGTCCTAAATATTCAGGCTTAATTTTCTCCTGAAAAAGAGCTGTTTGCACACCGCTGTAAAACGGAACCGAAAGCCCCATTATTGCACAGCAGACTACAAATATGAAAAATCCACTTTGAGGAAGTAATCCTGAAATGGTTAAGCTTATCCCCATCATAAAAATTGATGCCGTTATTAATAAGATTCGCTTTTGGTAATTCCCAAATAACCCTAATAATAGACCCCCTATCAACATACCAGAGGCATAAGCAATCTCCGTAATAGAAATATGCATCGGTGTACCATTAAAATATTCCATAGTGATTAAAGGATATAATGCATTTATGGGCATATAAACAAACATATATAATGTTCCAACGAGTAATAAAGCAAATAATCCTTTATTTTGCCGTAGTACAGCCATTCCTTCTTTCATTTCTCTTATGAAATTTGGTTTCAAACTTTGCACTTGATCACCTAGCTTAGGAATACGTACAATTGCTACCGTAATAGATGCAATCACAGCCCCCAATACATCGATGGCAATAATAGCATTTAGTTCCCAAACGGAGTATAAGAGTGCTGCAACCGCCGGACTAACAATATAGCTTATAGACTGCAAAGACTGACTATAGCCTGCACATTTCGTAAGCTGTTCTTCTGGTACTAAAAGTGGAGTAACCGCATTGAGAGCCGGGGTATGAAAAGCTGTTCCAATGCTACGGATGAACAATACTACCATAACCATCCAGATAGGTAACTCCATATACAATGCAACAATAGCTAGCACGGCCCCAGCTGCTGCGATAATTAAATCAGCACCAATCATTATCTTCTTCCTATCATGACGATCCACTAATACACCAATGGCTGGTCCAAAGACCGCATAGGGTAAAAAACCTACAAGTGAAGCCATAGACAAGACCATCGCAGATCCTGTTTTTTCTGTAAGGTAAAAAATAATCGCCATTTGCAGGATGGCACTAGTGATTAATGATACTGCCTGCCCTGCCCATATTGTATAAAACTTAAGTTTCCAATTGTTGTATTTTTCCATTTATACCTTAATTCCGCAACACTTTGATTTAACTTTATTTATAAGTTCCTGAGCAACAAAAAGTTGCTCAGGATTTTGCCATGTCAGATTTTTCACTTATCTTAGTGTTGCAAATCAAAACAAGCGTAAATCGTAACAAGACATGGCAAAGGTACAAATAAAATCTGAAAAACTCACACCTTTTGGAGGAATTTTTTCAATCATGGAGCAATTTGACTCCATGCTTTCACCTATTATCGACCAGACACTTGGTCAGAGATGCCGCAGTATCATCGGATACCAGTACAGCGAAATTATTCGTTCTCTGATGAGCGTATACTTCTGTGGCGGTTCATGCGTGGAGGATGTAACATCGCATCTGATGCGTCATCTCTCGTATCATCCGACCTTGCGCACATGCAGCTCTGATACCATCCTCAGAGCCATCAAGGAACTGACACAGGAAAACATCTCATATACTTCCGATAAGGGCAAGACCTATGATTTCAATACGGCAGACAAGCTCAACGCCTTGCTTATAAAAGCCTTGGTTTCCACTGGTGAACTGAATGAGGTGGAAACCTACGATGTTGATTTCGACCATCAGTTCCTTGAAACAGAGAAGTATGATGCAAAACCGACATACAAGAAGTTCCTCGGCTACAGACCTGGCGTATATGTCATCGGTGACATGATTGTCTATGTCGAGAACAGCGATGGCAACACAAATGTGCGCTTTTATCAGGCTGAGACCCACAAGAGATTCTTTGCCCTACTGGAAGCCAACAGCATCCGTGTGAATCGCTTCAGAGCCGACTGTGGTTCGTGCTCGAAGGAAATTGTCAGTGAGATAGAGAAGCATTGCACGCACTTCTACATCCGCGCCAACAGATGCAGTTCGCTCTACGATGACTTGTTTTCACTGAGGGGATGGAAGACGGAGGAAATCAACGGCATCCAGTTTGAACTCAATTCCATTCTTGTTGAGAAATGGGAAGGCAAGTGCTATCGTCTTGTCATTCAGAGACAAAAGCGCATGGATGGAGAGCTTGACTTGTGGGAAGGTGAATACACCTACAGATGCATTCTTACCAACGATTATGACTCATCAACAAGAGACATCGTCGAATTTTACAACAAGCGTGGGGGCAAAGAGCGTATATTCGATGATATGAACAACGGATTCGGCTGGAACAGGCTCCCCAAGTCGTTCATGTCAGAGAACACCGTATTCCTTCTGCTTACGGCATTGATACACAATTTCTATAAGACCATCATTAGCAAGCTTGACACCAAGGCTTTCGGGCTCAAGGAAACGAGTCGCATAAAGGCTTTTGTCTTCAGCTTCATCTCCGTACCTGCCAAGTGGATCATGACAGCAAGGCAATACGTGCTGAATATCTATACTGAAAACCGGGCTTATGCAAGACCTTTCAAAACAGAATTCGGATAAGAATCCTTTCTTTCCGGTTAGAATCTGCGTATTACCTCAAGTCGCATCGTGGGGTAAGGGGATGGTGGCTACATATTGATGTTGTGCTGTTGCTTTTTACTGAAAGCTGCTACTAACGACTCATAAATCTACCCTTAATCGTGTATTGGATGATAGTTGCGGATTTTAGGATTTTGTAACCTTTTCTCCCAAAAACACAGCTGTCCGTTTGCCCTCATAATAATAATTATCCACCGGAAAATGCAATATTTCTCCCTTTTCGTTATAATGCCAGTCTTGTGTTCCATAGGCAGTAAAAACAGGATGTTCAACCGTAAAAACTAGCTTACCACCAGACTTCAGTATTCTATATATCTTTTTTACTAAAATCTCATAATCTGCTACATAGTGAAACGCAAGTGAACTTAATATTACATCAAAACTCTCCTCTGGGAATTCCACATCTTCTATAGCACAGCATTTATATTCAACCTGTGGAAAATGTGTTTTTTCTTTGGCTACCTCGAGCATTTTATGAGAAATATCAACACCTACAACAGAAGAAGCACCGTGTTCCATCGCATAAATACAGTGCCATCCATAACCGCATCCTAAATCAAGCACACGCTTATCTTTAAAATCCGGCAGCAGCTTTCTCAATGTTTCCCATTCTCCTGCACCGGCTAGTCCCTGCTGTGAGCGACTCATTTGACTGTATTTTTGAAAAAATATATTATCATCATATTTGTTTTCTTTCATCTGAATTCCCCTCGTTTAAAAAGTTATTTATCTCCGTTGTAATTTTTTTCACTTCTTTATAAAGCTTCTCGGTCATATCGTAGCATTCAAAAAGTGAAAGACCGAGTACTTCAAAAATATGATTAACCCTTTCGGCATATTTTTCAGGTTTATATTCAAAAGTTTCTTAGATATCATATTATCGCACTCCTTTGCTGCTTATTATCTAGGGTTAAACTTAACTACTATTTTTCTTTGCGATATAAAATACATAACTGTAATAATCTACTACTAATCTAAAATAAAGCGATTATAAGCTATCCTTTTTCCTGTGTTTGTTTTAAAGTTTTCATCTATACACTTTTTTATCTTTTCCTGTTCTTTTTCTTTATCCATAACCGTTAAATTTTCAAGCAAATCAGCTTCCCATTGTATTTGAAAATCAAGTCCATCAATTTTAGATGGAGTATGATGGTTGCCTATTATAAAGCATATTCTATCAATATTTTTGTTATAGCCTACCTTTTTTAATATTTCTTTCGCTACTTCTGGTCCTTCCTTTTCTTGATAGACACCATCAATAGAACCGTATTTTTTTTGTGCTTCAACCGCACCAATATCATGTAGTATAGCAATAATACTGATGAATTCTTTTTCTTCCTCTCCGATATTTTCTCCGTTCATTATATCTTCTGCATTTTTCAAAACTTTAAGAGTATGCTCTATGCCAAAAGGAATTTCTTTGAATACTTCTTTCATCTCTATAATAATTTTTTCTTTAAACATAAATTGCCTCCATTTATACCTTATAGGTGTTTTAGTTCTATCTATCCATTTTTTTGTTGACCGATACAATCAACATCATGGGATGGCGCATTTCATCCTGCATCCCCGGAATATCCATCATGTTTTCCGGCGGCTGCGGCTCCACAATATGATTTATTATAAAACCATTTGAAAGCAGTGTATTTAGATATGTGGTCAGTGTTCTATGATATTTTGTAACCTTTTCTTATTAATGTCAAGATTATTTTGAACAATTGTGCCAATATTTTTATGTACAATTGTTCAATTATTTTTATCAGATATTTTGGATAATGCAGTAGCCGTCCTGTAAGAGTTTCCGAGAATATTTACAATAGTAGAATGATGAACAAGTCTGTCTAAAATAGCACTAGCTAGCATATTGTCTAAAAATATTTGATTCCAGTCGGATAGATTAATATTACTAGTAACTATTGTGCTTTTCTTTTCATAACGTCTATCTATAAGTTGAAAAAACATTTTTGCTTCTTGTTCTCCAATTGGCAAATATCCAATTTCATCAATTATAAGAATCTTGTATTTACTAAAATGTTTTATTCTATCATCAAGTTTGTTTTCAATATAAGCTTTTTTTAATTGCTCTATCAAATCTTGGCATTTTATAAAATAGGTACTTACTCTTTTCTTTGCTGCAGCAATTCCAATTGACGTGGCAAGGTGGGTCTTACCCACGCCACTATTGCCTATCAATATAATATTGCTATTATTATCTAAAAAACGTAAGCTTTCGAAATCTAAAAATTGTTGTTTGTTTATTTTAGGTTGAAACTCAAAATCAAAGTCCTTTAATTCTTTCAGGTGCGGGAATGCTGCTACTTTAACCATAGCGTGCACAGCATTAAAATTTTTAACTTCAACCTCTTTACTAGTTAACTCACACAAAGCGTCTACAATGCTTAGTTTATGCTCATTTATTTTATTAATATAGTCATCTATTTGTAGGCTGATTTGTGTTAATTTAAGTTCATGTAAGTTCTTCTGTAACTGTTGATAATTGTTCATTAAACTTTTTCATCTCCTCTAAATGTTTAGCTGCATAGTTTTTAACATCTTCTTTATCCGAGTTTCTAAAAGTTAAGCTCATCATTGCTAAGTGATGATTTTCATGATAATTAATTTTTTTATTAGAAACTGTATGTAAAGTTATTAATGTAAGCATTCGGTAAACCACGTTGCAAATTTTGTGAATTAGTTCCGAATCGGTGCTATTCGTAGTCGATTCGGAACTAATAGTATCTATTCGGAACAAGTTTGATTGGATTTTGCCCAATTTCGTGGTAGAAGTTCTTCCATATTCTTCTCATCCCTCTCATAATATGGAATTTTGCTCAGGACATCTTCCATCCAGATTCTAGGGTCTACTTCTGCTGATTTGCAGGTGGCAATCAGTGAGTACACGATGGCAGCCCTGTATGCGGATGCGTCGTTGCCGCAGAACAGATAGTTCTTTCTTCCCAAAGCCAAAGGTCTTATGGCATTTTCTATGCGGTTGTCATCAATTTCGATTCTTCCGTCGTTTACGTATCTGGAAAGTCTTGGAAGGAGCGTGTAAGTATATTCGATGGCTTTACCCATACGGCTTTTAGGAAGTACTCTAAGATAAGCATCCTGCAGCCACTTTTCAAATTCAAGTATCAGCGGATAGGACTCATGGATACGTTTTTCCTTACGCTCTTCAGTAGTGAGCCCTGCATCATTGGCATCAGACTCTATCTTGTACAACTTGCCGATGTAGTGTATTGCCTGTGTGGCCAGCGTCCTGTTCTCTTCCAGGGCATCCACGTACTTCCTTCTGGCATGTGCCCAACAGCCGACCAGAGTGATTCCTTTCATCCGCTCAAACTGTTCGTAAGCTGCATAGCCGTCACATTGCACAATGCCACGGTAGCATCCCAGCAGTTCACGGGCTACCATGCCCGAACGGCTGCCACGGTCATAATGGAACATGACGTCCCCCGTGATGCCGTCGCGTACGCACCACTCATACCCCTTTTTCGCCTTATGTTTCTCATTGTCCAGCACAGGAATGACACTCTCGTCCACTTGTATATACTCACTGGAGAGTATCTTCTGTTTGAGCAGGTTGTACAGAAGCCTGAGTTTCTCCACCGCCATTTCATACCATCCGCACATGGTAGATTCGCTTATGATGATTCCTGATTCGCGATACTGCTGTATCAGACGGTAGAACGGGAGATGATACATGAACTTGCCGATGATAATGTCCGTCAGGACCGAGGCGCCTGCCATACATTTGCTGACCGGGACAAGAGGAAGAGGATGAATCAGAATCTGCCTTTCCTCGGGATATTTCTCCATATCGGATTTTCTTATCACTTTGTGACGGACGGTCTTCAGGATATATACTTTTGCCGGAACACGCTCCAGGCGTGAACTCTCTTCCTTTCCGATTTCAATGAAATCATCCTTAAGCCTGCCTTCCCCGTCAGTTGTTCCTTCGGGGTAAAGATCAACAACTTCTACCGGAAGAGAAGATGTATCCAAGGGCTTGCGGGACGGCTTCTCCTTGACTTTTATGGTTCTGGTGATTTCTTCATCGCTTTTGCGGACTTCATCCTCCATCCGAGATATTTCCATGGAGGACATTTCTTCTTTTGAGAACAGAAACAACTGGTTGGGATCAAGCGGAAGATTTTTTTCGCTCATCCGTCCGAAGACTTTTTTCCGGAGCCAGTACAGCGACTGCTCCAGCGAAGCAACCCTGCTGATAAGCGCCGCTTTATCCTGGCGGAGCTTATCAATCTCTTCCAATAAGGCTTTTTCCTGTTCTTCCGTAAGCATCTGTATCTCATTGTTCTACAATGTAAATATACTAAAATCCAATGACATACAAAAGCGAATAGAGTAAAAATCCGATACTATTTTCGAAGTTTCTGCAGGTTTTCAAGTCTCGTGCGACGGGAGTCGCGGGCTTCCATGATACCCTCCACAATCATGACAAGTTCCCGCCATTCTATATTTGTACAGACCTCATTGTCGTTGGCAGAATCAGGCTTGCCTAAGGTACCGGCTTCCAGAAGTTTGGAATACAGCACCATGCCGCCCGGCTCCCAATGCAGGAGCTTTATGCGGTCACGGGCACGGTTTATGAAGATATATACGTTGCCGTTGCTGGGGTCCTGACCCATGGCGTCGGTAATGATACCGCTGAGAGTATGAAAGCTTTTGCGCATATCAGTAGGGCGGTTATACAACAGATAGCGCATACTGTCATTAAGGCTGAACATGGCTGCAGGCCTGGATGATTGAATACAGTTCCTTGTCGTTCAGTTCACCGCAGATACGTATGGCACTACCGGCCGGGGTACGTATTTCTATCTCTTTCAATCCGCTTGGCGTGGCCGGTATACTTTTCTGTTTACGTCCGCTCGTTCCGGCAAATGAAGGAACCGGAACAAAAGATCCGCTGTGCGGAAGCTCGATAAACTCACCTTGAGCCGTTTTACCAGATGATTGCTCGGCGGCATAACGGGATTTGCTGTCATAAAACCGCCATACAGGGATATTGAGTTCCTCCAGTCTTGACTTATAAGTCATTTTGTGCTCTTTGCAGTAGTTCATTATCTCTACCACTTCTTCTCGTGTCATCATAACTTGGCTTTTTGGACGTAAAGTTAATGATGGAAGTTGGAGACGAAAATACGTGGTTTACCGAATGCTTACTTATTAATTTATGGTCATAATAAACATATAGGTTATTATCAATAACTTTAACAACAATATTTTTATTAATAAAATCAACGGGGACAGAATATAGATTTCCCTTATAGCGAAATAGTCCATTGGAATTGACTTTCGCATGTATTGTTGTATTTTTGTAATAAGAACATATTTTATCATTTGGTAGTGGTAAAAGATGTTCTTTCTCTTTTTTAAATACTAATATCGGAGGAATACCTATTTCCTGACAGACTCTTGAATTAGCTTCATTTGTTATTTCTTGCATCTTCTCGAATAACTCTTCCTCATTATTAAGCAATCCATTATAAGTCATTATTTCATCAATAACTCGCATTGGATTTTCAACTTTTACTTTAGTATTTGGCCTTGCTCTAATGCAAGGTACGATATTAAATCCAAAGTCATCAGCAAATTGCTGAAATTTAGGATTAACTTTACCGTCAGAACGTTCCGTTCTAGCTTTATCCATCATTGTTGAAGCATTATCTATAACTATTTCTTTGGGCACACCTCCTAATGCTTCAAAAGCATTAGTTAAGAAATCAAATAAATATGCTTGAGATGTTGATGGACAAATTGCCCAATATTTGAACCTAGATGCTGATAATATCAAACTGCCAACATTAAAGATAAACTCTTCTCCGTTTTTAAAAGAAAATTTTAATTTTTCTTTCCAATCAAATTGTGCTTGTTTTCCAAAGGAAGTTTCAGATTTTACAGCATCTTTCTTTTTGTTTGGTTTAAAGTATTCCGCAAATTTTTCATGTTTTAAAATATAATAATTAAAATTACTTCTTGAACAATCTAATCCTTTTTCTCTAACCAAATATCTATAGAGATGAGATTTATAATAAAATATTTGGTCCGTTTCTGCTGAAAGCAAACTCGAAATGATATCATAGAAATCATCTATCTTTGATTTTTTAGATTTTCTAACTTTCTTTATATCTCCATCATAATACTTTTTAACTGTTCTTCTATCCACTCCTAATTCTCTAGCTATGGCACTAAAATTAGGTCTATCCAAATTATTAACCTCGACTAAAAGTTTTAGCTTATTTAAATCTTTTACTGATCTTAAAAATATTTCAGTATTAATGTTTATCATATAAATCATATTAATCACCATTAATACTGTGCTAAATTTTACCTTCTATTATACATAGACATATTAGCAACTCTGTACATTATTATCTTAGCATTTATACTTGGGGAGTAGTGCTATCAGGAGAATAGGCAAGTCAAACTGCCAATTACTTAATATTCGGTGTACTAGTATGTGATATTGCCAAAGTTATGCCCTACTTTTTGCGTGTTGTAGGACTATTTCCACAGCTCATGCTGACAATAGTCCTATTGTCTCAACAGCGAAAAAAGTAGTTTATTGTCTCAACTCTATCAAAAGGCAGACTATGAAGCTATTGTCAAAGCAAAAAGAAAAAGGATTCCAGGAGACTGCTAATTTCAGCAAATCTCTCGAAATCCCTTATTTTAAGCCTATTTCTGTACTTTTTTACTTGTTTCGAGACAGTAGACATACCGTCTCCACATGGCTTGAGAGGACAGAATGAATGTCATTTGAGTACGTCCGTTCTCGGAAACATATCCACTTCGCTTTTGGCACTATCGGTATACGGGAACATATCCAATCTCTCTCTGGAATGTATGTAAGCGCCCAATAACGAGGTATATTGAAAATCTCCAAAGTCACTCGACTTTGGAGATTCTTTTCTTTATTTACAATCTGCTTGTACAGTTTCTGACCATGGCAAATAAGCTTCTAGAGCTGCTTTTTTTGCGAAAGACTCTTCATTTGGCAACTTCTCCAAAAGATAGGTGAGATATTTCTCTGAGTCTAAGCCATTTCGTTTGGCAGTTTCTAAAAGTGACAGGATGATCGCGCTAGATTTGGCTCCTTCAAAACTTTGAGAGAAAAGCCAATTCTTACGTCCCATGACTAATCCTTTAATCGCACGCTCAGCCAGATTATTGGATAATACTAAGGAACCATCTGTTAAAACTGTTTTAAATGTTTCCTCATATTTCAAGGCATAGGTGATCGCACGGCCTAACTTCGATCCTGGGAGCACTGATTGATTGCGACACCAATCAAAGAACGTTGTCATCAATGGCGCTAATCTTTCTTTGCGCTTGCACAATCTTTCAGCTGAAGGCAGCTCAGCCCAAGAGGCTTCTAGTGAAAACATCTGGTCACAATAGGCTAATCCCTTGCGCCCCAATGACTGCTTATCTGCCTGTTTCGGCGTTGCTTCAAAAAATTTTCGGCGTACATGTGCCCAACAACCTACTAACTTTGCTTTAGGTAGTTGGCGATACGCTGACCACATATCACAGTGAACATAGCCATCATATTCGCCGAGAAATTCTTGAACAGCTAAGCCACTTCTGCGTTGATCATGATGATAGAGCGTGATTGGCTGTGCTGCTTGTTTTCCTGACAGGAATGTCCAGTAATAAGTCAAGGGAGTCTCATTTTCTAAAACTCTATAAGCTGTTTCATCCGCATGAAGAAGGTCTTGTGTTAATAATTTTTCGTGTAGTAGCTCATAGAGCGGTTCGAAATAATACTGACTAGACTTGATATGCCAATTAGCTATCTCCTTACGGCTAATCGGTAGCCCCATTTTCTGCCAATCCGCTTCTTGTCGATAGTTTGGCACTTTCAGTGTGAATTTCTGATGAATGGTGTGCGCAATAATAGAAGCTGAACCAAGACTATGCGCCAAGGGCGCTTTGGGTACAGGGGCCTTGATGATTTTATCTGTCGCATTTTTCTTGCTACAGGCAACACACTTATAGGCATGCTGAATATGATCCACTCGTTTTAACTGTGCAGGAACATAGATTAATTCTTGTCGTTGCACACACGAGCCGATTTCTTTTAACCTTTCATGACAATCTGGACAGGTACAAGCCTCTCCCATCAATTCATGGTGGATGACCTCTGGTTTAAATTGCTGAAAAATGGCTTGTCGTTTGCCTTTCGCTTTTTTCCGACGATAAGTAATGGTTTCTTCTTCTAAGTTACCTGGGACAGTCACTTTCTTCTTCAGGCAGTTCCACGTCATCAAACAGGCTCAATTGATTCTGGTTATAGTCACGCTTTTCAGAGGATTTACCATAAAGTTTTTTGGTAAGGTAAGCGACTTGTTCACGTAAAAGCGCAAGTTCATTAGACATTGCTTCAATTGTTTTTGTCAGTCTTTCAATCGTTTTTTCTGATGATGACATCTTCGTTAACTCCTCAAGATTTTTCTTTATTATACGCGAAAAAAAGCCGACATTTCAATAGAAATGACGACTTTGACTCTCTAAAATTTTAGGTGTAATAGAAAATCCTTTCATTAACCATTCGACTTGTTCAGGCGTTAAAGCCTGAACTTCCGTAGTATTTCTTGGCCAAGTTAGTTGTCCATTTTCAAAACGTTTATAAAGCAACCAGAAGCCTTCACCATCCCAGTAGAGGGCTTTAAATCGATCACTTTTTCCACCACAAAAAAGAAAGACGGATTTTGAAAAAGGGTCTAAAGCGAATTGTGACTGAATGAGGTAAGCCAGTGAATCGATTCCTTTTCGTAAATCCGTTTTCCCACAAACAATGTAGACGGGCCCCAGATCACTTAAGTTTAGTCCCATAAGCGAACACCTTCTCTAAAATTTCATTTCGTTGAGATACGTCAAGTGATGAGAAAAAGCTGAGCTCAATCGATCCCACTTTACAACGAAGTAAGAGCTCATTTTTAGTTCGTTGTTTAAAGTGTTGCGTGCCAGTTTTGGGCATCGCTAGAGGGACAATGGGTTGTTTCATCATAAAAAACCTCCAATCTTCTGTTTGAATACAGTATAACTGGAGGACTAGATAGATGCGATACACCTTGTTATTGGACGCTTACGAATGTATACCATACTTTTAAAAGGCAGAATAGCATTTTAACTTATGCTACCCTACCTATAACTAAACATTTACAGTTGCATGTGGCCTATTGTTTTTAGCCGTTAAATATTTTATAACTATTAAATAGCGATACAAATTGTTCGAAACTAATATTGTTTATATCATATATTCTCGCATGTTTTAAAGCTTTATTAAATTGATTTTTTGTAAACAGTTTTTCGTACTCTTTGTTAACCCATTTCATTACAAAAGTTTCATATTTTTTTCTCTCTTTAAATGCCATTTTTGCTGGCTTTCTTTTTAATACAATTAATGTGCTATCCACTTTAGGTTTTGGATGGAAATAATACCTAGGAATTTTTGCTAATATAGAAATATCTACCTCTGCCATTAACAGCAATGCTAGTGATCTGTTTGTATCTAATAACATTTTAGCAAAACCATATTCCACTATTAAATAACTTATTGTGGCTGAACTTTCAAAAACAATTTTTCGAATTATATTTGTGCTTATGTTGTAAGGTATGCTGCCAAATATTTTATATGGATTGTGGCTAGGAAATGTAAATTTCAGTATATCATCATTTACTATTTGATAGTTAGGATAATTTAAGAGCTTATTACGAGTTACCTCACATAATTTAGAATCAATTTCTATCGCCGTAACAAAATTACATCTCTTTACCAATTCAGCAGTAAAATGACCTTTCCCTGCACCTATTTCAAAGATGTTATCTTTTTCATCTAAACTTATGCAATTCATTATTTTTTCTATGTGATATTTTGAAGTAATAAAATTTTGACTATCTTTTATATTTACTTTGTTCATTATAACCTCTCCTTAATTTATTGCATCTCTTTTCGAATATTTAAACTCATTCTCTATCTAACTTTAATAGGCCGTTTGTGTCGGTCTGTCCTGTACTAATCCCTCTGTATCAATCAATTCGGGGGGGGGGTAATTCGTGTTTCCATAATCTCAGTCTATGATTTGAATATATTCCGGCTTCACCTCAGCTGAAACCGCCAGTAGGTCGGGAATAATGACGACAAGCTGCCGACCTCTCTTTTTTGCCACTTTTATGAAGTAGCCCTCCACCTGGTCGAACGGTCCGCCATGTACCCTTACTCTTTTACCTTTTTCAATGTTGATTTTATCTTTTTCCTTGTTGATTTCGCTGATTTTGTAGAAGTGTACCTCTTCATCTGCCTGCTTGCACACCTTGATGAAGTTGGTCATGTCTTCATCAGGTACAGTCAGATAGACAAGTTCTCCGCCACTTTTCCATGTGACAAACTGTAGGTCGTAATAATAATTGTGTTTGAAATCAACAATCTTCTGATGACTTGCATGCACAAACACCAGACTATGGATGACGGGTACCATGAAAAAGACTTTCTTGCCCTTGACAGTGCGAAGGACTTTCTGCTTGGGTATGAAATACTCTAAGCCATACGTTTCATTAGAGAGCCGATCTTCGGCAGTATTCTCGTTCTTGTAGGCCCGCATGACATACCACAGTATCTTATCCTTGTCCAATACATTCACCATACTGTTTTGACATGTGTTTTTTGAGAAAAGAACGTACTCATGGTTCATCCCGATATGCGTATCGGTCTGTATATCAGCAACTTTCTATGTGTTTCAACTACAATAGTCATCTATTCTCATCTTTCTGAGTCCACCCCCTGCAAAGCCCCTCTTTACGACATAAAAATTCGGTCGGAAAAGGTATGCAAAAGATGTTTCTCTCTTTAAGAGAAATATCGTTTTGCTAAACAGTTGATATTGAGGTATC
>ENA-OYZK01000397-OYZK01000397.1-human-gut-metagenome-genome-assembly--contig:-NODE-397-length-14379-cov-9.166015_pt1 | contig 14379 bp, 16 predicted proteins | sample MGYA00244200_ERZ653484 | MGnify/ENA primary metagenome ERZ653484 (study PRJEB26926, sample SAMN06165109) | human gut metagenome | biome: ENVO:00009003; feature: ENVO:2100002; material: ENVO:00002003...
AGCTTCGTCGGCAGCGTCAGATGTGTATAAGAGACAGTTTTCCAGTTGCGTACATGAACAAAAATTTTATGCCGTGTGCTGTACTGTATTTAACATTACATTCACGTACATTTATTTTTAATCACGTACAGGAGATAGGAAACCGCGCCCCGTGGTTGGTGTGGTGGATAAGTATGTTGATAATGGGGATAACTTACCCTAAATAATCAGTTAATTTGTTTACCGTGTCCGTTAACTTTTTGTTTGCTTCATGCTCTTTTTCAAAAAGCCCTTTCCAGTAGTTACGCTCTTTTTCAAGTCTTTCACACGGCAGTTCTTCACTTGTCGGTTCATTCATCATTTTTCTTAAATCTTTATCAGCCTGTACAAGCCCTACCATTTCTAACGCCTTGAAAAAATCATTGTCAAACCATTCCATTTTGCTACCTCCTTTAATTGATATATTTATTATAACACATTTAGAGCAATAAAGCAATACCTTTTTCACATTTCATTTTTACTTCCATACTTACAAAACGCACATTGCCTATTTTGTAGTTATTGGCTAACCACTTTAATTGAGTGATATTTTTAGAACGTGTAAGCAAAGTATTTTCTTTGTGGTCATCAATCGTAAGTGCATATTTTAATTTGCATGACGGGTCAACTTTGTCACTTATGTATATAACACCATTTCTAAAATCGCTATAAACGCCGTAGTTATTGCCGTCATATTCAATAGTAAAATTGTATCTTGCGGACGTTTGCATTTTTTCTATAAAAGAATAGTTATCATAAACATAGTCACCGTCTTTTGCATATTTTCCGTAGTCTGTGCCGTTTAACATTCGTAAAAATTTTGATTTTTCTTTCTTTTCTTTCAAACCACTAGAACCAATAGCATATTGAAACAGTACATTTTCATTTGTCCAAATACCGCCCTTTTCTATCGGTGGGATATTAAAAGCGGGGTGCAAGTGGTAGGGATTGTGAAATTTTGTGTTATTCCCTAACATAAATACAATAACTCTGTCTTCTTCTCTGTCTATTGTGTGATATATGGAAAGTAATAAATCGGGTTCTTTCCAACCGTTAACGTATGAAATAGCCTGTTTTTCTTCCAACATATATTCATCAAATATCATATATTTAACACTCGGGAAACTTCTTTTCTTTATCTTTACCGCTTCACTTAAAGCAATACAATAGCCTAATTGTTTCTTTTCTGTTATATCGCTTTCGGGGTGTTCAATACATAAAAACATATCTTCATTAGTAAATTCAAAAGTATAGTTTTTAAACTCGTTAGCAATAACCTTTTGATATGCTTCTTCTAATACTCCGTGTTTCTTTTCGTCCTGTGTTCTTACAATATACACAAATTCAAAACTCTTTTCTATGCATTTATCAAGGGTGAACATTTGGCAAGTATATGTTTTACCTAAAGAACGTTCACCGTTAATAAGATTAAAATTTCTTTGATATGGTAATATATCGTATATGTTCCAATGTATACCGTCATAAACGTACACTTTTCTAACCTCCTTAAAATAAAGCAAGACATACATTGTTCAAAACGTAGGTGTCAGCCCGTTCACCGCGGGACGGTTTCACCCGTTGACTTCCCACTAGTGCCGTTAAGATTAACAAATGTATGCCTTACACTTGTTATTATATCATGGCTTTATTGTAAAGTCAATATCTTTTAAAACAATCCCGCCTTGAACGTGTGTAAATTGTAACTTGCCCTCAAAACTTGAACCCGCAATAAAATTATCCCATGTGACGTGTTTATAGCAACGCGACGGCATACCAGCACACGTTATATTTAATTCTCCGTCAATTTCTTCTATATAGGTTTTTTGCCTTACAAAACGCGCCCTTGTGAATGTGCTTTCGTGTTTCCATGCCCCTAATTTTACAGGGTCAACTTCAAGCCCTTTCGGCATTTCTGTACCAATTAAATGCAAACTATCAGTATCAGCATAAAGGAATCTGTCATATACTTTTTGCGCGCTAGTAATTGTTTTGTGCCTAGCCCATGCCGTTATGAAAGTTCCTACGGGTATATAAATCGGGTTACGCGTTTCTTTTTCTCCTAATGTGTATTTTATTATACCGTTATCGTAGTAAGGTATTTTTGATTGTACGTTAGGATTTAAAGCAAATTTACCATACAGCGCGTTAAGCATAAGTTTAGCAAGTGTACGCATAGCCTTATTACCGTTCAACGTGCTTTCCATTTTTACCGCGTTCCACTTATCTATATATTCTTTGAATAGTCCTGTTGCACTTTTGAATTTCCAACCACTATGCCACGTTATATTATAAACGTGGTAATGCTCAAAAAATAGTTCAAGGTCAACAGACGTTAAACACATTGTAACTTCTTTATCTTCACTTGATGAAAGGTAAGCCGTAGGCATAAAAGAAAGGTTGTTTTTTAATTGTATTGTAGGTATGTAATTTTCTTTCAATTCAAATTGACAAGTAAACATTTGCACATACAAATTATACAATTTATCGGGTTTATATTTACCATCAAAAAATATACCCTCCCCGTATGGTAACGGTTGATAGTACATAATAGACGGATAAAGACTATTCACATCTAATACTATCCCCGCGCCTATATCTTGCCCTTGTCTTCGAGGGTCACAATATGTAAAACCACCCTTATAACTTTGTCTAACGTCAAAATCATAGTCGGGTATAGGAAACCATTTACTAAAGTTCTTTTTGCCTACAATTTTCTTGTAGTCATACAGGGCGTTACTTCCTTGCGTCATTTGGCGTAAGTCTTGATTGAATAATGTCAATAAAGCCCTTGACATTATTTCAACGTCATTTCTTAAATAATCTATTTCGTGTGGTGTTAAAATATGCCCTATTTCTTTTTTTTCGTCATAATCTATTTCTAGTTTAGATATAGGTAAATTAAAACCTTTGGCTATTGCTTCAACGCTGAAAGGTAAAATCTTCAAAGAATCATAGATTGTAATTTTTTCCGTTTTGTCCTCATTCTTATTAAAACAAATTTCTAACGAATAAAATTGACCCTTATCAGATATTAGCGTTGTAAACGTTTTTGTTTTTAATTTTCTTCTATCCGTAACATGCTTATAATCATGTTCAAACAAATAGCACAATATAAATTCGCCGTCAAATTTTAAGTTATGAAAATAAAAAGTTGAACCTATGTTATTTTTAGCAAATTCAATAAACCATTCTAAACTATTACCGTATTTGAAACTATGCGTTTCGTCAATACTACATATCCCACAAGCCCACACGCGACAGTCTAGGGGGTCGGTTGTTGTTTCAAAATCAGCAGTAAAAAGCATATTTTAATGCTCCCCCTTTTTCTTATATTTTACGTGTAGCCGTTACTTCCAAAATGTTCTATTATAGATTCAATCTTTAAATCAACCTCTATCGGGTCATAAATAAAATCTAATTGTAGAACAGGGTCATTATAAAAAAGGTCTGTGAACTCGTCGGGGGGTATGTTTTCTACAATTCCTATTATATTATTACCTTTTGCACCAAATACATTATAAAGCCCTTTGATATAATTTTCTTTGTACCTTTCCATTTTTTCATAATTATAATTACTTTTAACTTGTTTTTCTACTGTTTCAATAAACTTATCCCATTCTTGCGGGCGTATTTTATCTATATTATACTTTTTAGGGTTTAGGCTGTTTGCTTGTATACTTCCCATTGTACCCTTGTATGTCGATACATTAGCCCTTTCCTTTTCGATCGCTCTTTGTCTGTTAATTTGTGCAACTTTATAACCTATTTCTTTTCTTTCCCATGATGTTGTTTTAATACCGCTTTTACTTGTATACGGTTTTTCAGCCCCCTTTTTTAAGAAACGTGACAAACTATTAACTTCACGGTTGAAATCACTACGTGTTCCAATGTTTGCCGTCAATTCTTTAACCGTTATTTTTTCGGGTAAGTACGGCGCAAATTCGGGGTGCTTTTTTAGCGTTCGTGTTATTTTGGCGTTGAATTGTCTAACTGTGTTAGATATTTTTTCTCTATCAGATTTACGCCATTTAATGTTATATTGTTTAGGCATTTATAAAAATCTCCTTTATAAGATACTAGAAAACCGCGCGTTTCTATCTTATTATATAAAACAAGGTCGTAAAGTTCGTTATTATTCACCCACAATTTAAAGCGTTTATATAGTGAATATATTAGCGTTTCCCTGTTTTCCTTAAATTGTTCGTTAAACTTTTCAAGGTGGTTATTGCTACTAAAATAGAATGTTATACCATTCAAGGTAGTTTTGTACGGCGATTTTATTAAATCATAAACAATACCGTTTCTTGTCATACTCATAATTGAAAATAGCGGGCGAACTATAAGCCCGCCCGCTTTCCTCCTTACTTATTCTATTTAACCATATTGAAAGTAAGTAACTTTCTATCGCCCTTTGTAATCTGAACAACCTGTAATTTAACGGGCTTTTTCCATGTTGTCGGGCTTCCTTTGATTGCAAAAATCTTTTTCAGTGCGCTAAACACGCCCAATGAAACAGCCTGATAACCTACGCCGTCAGTATCAATCAATACAATTCTAGGGCACATATTCGCTTCGTTTGTTTCACGGTTCACACACGTTACTACTTCACAAAATACGTGTTTAACATTGATTGTCATGTTGATACAATCGCCGAGTCTTTTTTCGGGGTTGTTCATTGCATTGAAAAGAACAACTTCTTCGTCTTCATTTTTTGGAATCATTGAACAAAACTGTGTTTTGCGTTCCGCTGTCAAGTCCATAATGAAGCGTTCGTCTTCGTCCATTACTGTAAGTGCTGTGCTTCCCTCTGCCTGTGTGTTGTCAAATGGTGTTATACCTTTTACGTTTTCAAATTCGCTCATTTTATTATTCTCCTTAAAATTTTAATGTTCCCCGTATATGTCCGTTAGGTCAGACTTAATGTTTCACGTGAAACATTACTCTTCTGCTTCGTCCTCGTCCTTTTCGTTTCCGCTGATAACTTCCGCTAATTCCATGAATTTTTCAAACGGCAATCCATAAGTTACTTTTTCCTTGTCAATTCCTGTAATAACATAGTTACCATTTTTACCGTACTCTTTACGAACCAACTTTAAAGCCTTGTCGTTGTTCATTGTAACATTGCTGATAGAAATAGGGTCTAATGGGGTTGTTGCAATTTTGCCGTCTTTCATTGTTACGGTTGCGCTGTTGATTGTGTGTGTTTCAATCGTTCTTGTCACTTTCTTCATTTTGTTTACCTCGTCTTTTCAAATTTTGTCAAGTCATGCTTTCTACTCTTATCCATTCGTGATAGAACCTTTTTTCATTATACACATGTCAGACTTTGCTGTTTTTTCATGCACCCGTTGTTCTGAATCACTTTTATGTTTTACTTGCATTTCTTAACTGTCTTTATTATAGCATATACTTGTAGAAAATGCAAGCGTTTTTTATAATTTTCTTCAAAAATATTTTTTTTTTGTTTGAAGTGTGGTATAATATAGGAAAGAAAGGAGGGCTGTTCATGGATTGGAATGTGGTAGTACAGGCGGTTTCAACTTTTGGCTTTCCTATTGTTATGTGCGGGGTAATGGCTTATTATGTTAAGTACATAACCGACAAACACAGGGAAGAAGTCAGCAAGCTAAACGAACAGCATAAACAGGAAATGCATGATATTGTTAAGGCTGTTGACAACAACACAATAGCCTTAACAAAACTATGTGAAAAATTAGATAAGGAGGTTTGAAATTATGGCTAGTGCTAATGATATTGTAAATCAGGCCCGCGCATGGTTGGGTAAAAATGAAGCAAACGGAAGTTTTAAAGAAATCATTGACGTGTATAACAGTCACAAACCGCTTGCCCGTGGTTATGCTGTAAAGTATACTGATGATTGGTGTTCGACTTTTGTAAGTGCTGTTTCTATCAAATGCGGGGCAACTTTAATTTTTCCTACCGAATGCGGTTGTGAAAAACATATTGAATTGTTTAAGTCTTTAGGCTCATGGATTGAAGACGAAAGCATTACACCTAAAGCGGGTGACGTTATTTTTTATGATTGGGATGATAACGGCGTAGGCGATAACAAAGGATATGCCGACCATGTGGGAATTGTTGAAAGCGTTTCAAATGGTGTTATTACAGCAATTGAGGGCAACTACAATTCAGCGGTTCGCCGTAGAACAATCGCTGTTAATGGGCGTTATATTCGCGGTTACGGTAGACCTAAATATGCAAGCGATACAAACACGCCAACACAGAACATTGACACAATCGCTAAAGAAGTTATTGCGGGTAAATGGGGCAATGGAGAAGACAGAAAAAATAATCTAACAAATGCGGGTTATAATTATGCAGAAGTTCAAAGCCGTGTTAATGCTATTCTTAACGGTAGCGGTAACGTTGGTAAGAAAAGCAATGAAGAAATTGCCCTTGAAGTTATTCGCGGTGATTGGGGTAATGGTAATGACCGCAAAAATCGTCTTACCGCAAGCGGATACGATTATTACACCATTCAATCAATCGTCAATAATCTATTATAATGTTTCACGTGAAACATTTTACAGAAAAGGAGGTCTAAAAATGGCATGGATAGGTGGGAATCGTTATCTTTCACAATCAGAAATGGAAAATAACGCAACTATTGTATGGAATTATTTAGGCTCTAAAGGTTGGACGATTAACGCTGTTTCTGCTTTGTTAGGGAATATGCAAAGCGAAAGCACAATAAACCCTAACATATGGGAATCGTTAACGGTTGATTATTCGCGTGGATATGGCCTAGTTCAATGGACACCCGCAACAAAATATATAGATTGGGCGGGGGCTGATTGGGAAAATGGTGATAAAGAACTTGATAGAATTATATATGAGGTTGACAACGGTTTACAATGGTTTTCAAACCCTAACGCGCCAATTGTTAACCCACCAATAACATTCAAGGAATTTACTACGTCAACAGAATCACCCGCAACATTAGCAAACTACTTTTTATGGTACTATGAACACCCCGCCGAAACTATTCAGCCAATAAGAGCGGAACAGGCTAACGCATGGTACGAATTTTTAAGCGGTAAACCACCCGAACCACCCGAACCGCCAACAGGCAAACAAGGTAAATTGCCCATTTGGGCATATTGTAGATTATTTTAAAAGAAAGGAGTGATTTAAAATGGCAATTTTGACAAAAACAGGCATGAACAAAATCTTGCGTAGAATCATGGAAACGGGAAGTTTAACGCCCGACATGGAAGAAGATATTCAGCGTCTACGTGATGATTTTGACGAGCGCGAGGGTATTCTAAAAAAATACGGTGAAACGTATGACGGCGAAGACATGGACGAATACGAATACACAGGACGCGACACAGACGAGATTTACACACCAAAAGAGGAAGAAAAGGACGCTAAAGATTGGCGTACAAAATACGAGAAAATGAAAGCCCGTTATCTTGACCGCTTTTTTGGTGGCGTAGACAACGACAAAAAATTTGAAGAAACAATGGACGAAACACGCGAAGATGTAGAACGTGACGGCGAACCACAGACATTTGACGAACTACTTGAACGTGTTGAGGGCTAAACAAATTTAAAGGAGGAAATAAAAATGCCTACAATCCCTAAAAAGGCTAAAAGCCTTAGTGAAATGAACAGCGCGGATATTTTAAATGTTACGCGTTCTGAAATCGGTGGCACTTATGCCGACCAAATTCCCGCAGTTGTAAAAGTTGGTGACACATTGCCAAACGGAAGAATTGCAACACAGGCGGACTCTATCGCGTCATTGCGCGGGATTGGTGAAATTATGATGACTTATCAGCCGTTACAAAATGCTTTCTTGTCCGCGCTTGTAAACCGTATCGGGCGCGTAATCATCACAAGTAGACTTTATGAAAACCCGTGGGCGGGCTTCAAGAAAGGATTGCTTGAATACGGCGAAACTATTGAGGAAATTTTTGTCAACCTTGCTAAACCGTATCAGTATGACCCGACCGTAGCGGAAAGCGAAGTTTTCAAACGTAGAATTCCAGACGTTCGCGCGTCTTTCCATAGCATGAATTATCAGAAGTTCTACCCTACAACCGTTTCCAACGACCAGTTAAGACAGGCATTTCTTTCATGGCAAGGAATCACCGACCTTATCGGAAAGATTATTGAACAGGTTTACACGGGTGCTAATTATGATGAATTTCTTGTAATGAAATACATGATTGCACAGGTAGCACTTAAAGGGGAAATTTACCCTGTAAATGTTCCCGCAGTAACCGCCGATAATGCGCGTAGTGTAACAACTACTATGGTGTCACAGGCTAGAAAACTTTCATATATGTCAAGTCAATACAATCGTGCGGGCGTTAAAACATATACAGACCCTAACTTTTTGTATATGATTCTAACAACGGATATTGAAAGCATTTTTGACGTTGAAGTTTTGGCGTTATCTTTCAATATGAATAAGGCTGAACTTATCGGGCGTCAGATTGGTGTTGATGGTTTCGGAATTATTGATGAAGAAAGACTTGCGGAGATTTTCGCGGACGACCCGTATACAAATTATGTGCCTTTCACAAAGGAACAGAAAACAGCGCTTTCTTCTATTGCGGGACTAATGGTTGATGAATCGTGGTTTATGATTTTTGACAACTATTACAACATGACAGAAATTTACAACCCACAGGGCTTATATTGGAATTACTTCTACCATGTGTGGAAAACTTTCTCTATTAGCCCGTTCAGTAACGCGGTTTTATTTACCACAGAAACACCCGCAATTACTAGCGTCACAGTTTCGCCCGATAAGGTGACAGTTGCGAAAGGTGCAACGGTACAGTTTAGCGCGGTGGTTGTAAACACAGGTTTTGCACCAAAAGACGTTATTTGGACGGTGACAGGAACGGAAGCCACAACAAGCACTATTGACGTTAACGGGCTTTTAACTGTATCAGGTGCGGAATCAAATACAACGCTAACGGTTACGGCTATAAGTGCGTTTAGCGATTCAAAGAAAGGAACGGCAACGGTAGCAGTACAGGCGTAAGGAGGGTTAAACATGAATGTAATACCAATGACACCTATAACAAGTGTAAAGGTATGTAAAAATGTTCCCCTTGATTCTACCTATAAGGACACGTTAGATTTTTCTAGCGTGTCCGCACAGGTAGCATATTTTACAGGTAAAGCAAAGTACACTTTTACCGACCTTACACCCGTAAGACTTCAAAACGCATTAAGGTTACCCGTTAACTCTGATAGCCTTTATGATTGTAATTATATCATGTTTCAAAACGCTAATTTTGCTAACAAATGGTTTTATGCGTTTATCAAAAATATCCATTTTGTCAATGTAAATATGAGTGAAATTGAAATTGAACTTGATGTAATACAAACATGGTGGTTTGACATAACAATAAAACCGTCATTTGTTGAAAGGGAACATATAAACAATGACGCTATCGGAAATAACCTAATTGCTGAAAACCTTGAATTAGGCGATTATATAGCAAGGGATTTTGACGGCACAAATATATTAGGCGGTTCTTCAATCGTAGTAGCGGCTACAACAGATAGTGAGGGCACAAAAGTAGCAGGCGGTACTTATTGTGGTATTTATAGCGGGCTATATTTTAGCGTCTTTACTGATTATAGCGGTGTTAATACAATGATTGAAACGTTAACTAATGCTAATAAAAGTGACGCTATTGTAGCAATCTTTCAAATGCCTACGGCTATGGTTGGTGAAATAGGTAGTAGTGCAAAAAGTTACGATATTAGCAAAGTTAAAAACTTTTCAGATATTGACGGTTATACACCCCGAAACAATAAATTATTTACACACCCGTTTAATTTTCTGTATGTAACAAACCTTGACGGAAACGGCGCAGAATTTCATTATGAATATTTTAGCGACAATTCATGCACGTTTTTATTGGGGGGTGATATGTCATGTAACCCCCAGATATTTTTAGCCCCTACTAATTACAAGGGGGTAACAGCTAACTATAATGAAAAAATGGTTCTTGACGGATATCCTCAATGTGCATACTCAACAGATTCATTCAAAGCATGGTTAGCACAAAACGGGGCAAGTACAGCGGTTAGTGTTTTAGGTAGTGCGTTTACAACAGCGGTAGGAATAGCAACATTAAACCCGTTAGCAATAGCGGGGGGCGGTTTGAGTATAGCGGGAACGCTTGCGAAAATTAGCGAAACCGCAAGTTTACCTAGACAGGCGCACGGTTCAACGGGTTCAAGTGCTAGTTTTGCCGTTGGTATTAAAGACTTTGCTTTTATGCACATGACTATTAGACGTGAATACGCCGAATTAATTGACGATTATTTTGATATGTACGGTTATGCCACACATAAAGTAAAATTGCCTAATATAACAGGTAGACCGTCATGGAATTATGTAAAAACTATTGATAGTAAAATTATCGGTAGTGTTCCATTTGACGATATGAATAAAATCCGTTCGATATTTGATAGTGGTTTAACTTTTTGGCATGGTGACTGGGTTGGCGATTATACCCGTAACAATAAGAATTAGAAGGGAGGTAGGGAAGCATGAGTAAAAGCGCAAAAAGACGTTGGCAATCGGCAGAGTTGAACAATAAGACCTATATTGATTATTATAATAGGTTAATGGAATTAGCGTTAAACGTCTTTGAATGGGAAAACCTACCCCCTAGCGTTGACGAAAGATTTCTTGAATTAACATTGTATGAAATGGGCTATTGTCTGTACTTTAATGATGAAATTATAGGGAATCTTGCATTAACTTGCACTATTGGCGGTCAACTTGATGTTTACCGGATTCCTGTATTGCGTAGGGCTTACGCCGTGAACGGCTATAATAAAATGTGCAGTACAAAAGATAGTGTTTTAATATTCAATAACTATCTTCATACGCCTACACAATTAACTATTGAATTATTCGCGCGCAGACTTTATGAGATTGAAAGGGCTATTGACGTAAATGTAAAAGCACAGAAAACCCCGACGCTTATTTTATCTAGCGAACAGCAACGCTTGACAATGCAAAATCTGTATATGCAGTATGACGGTAACAAGCCTTTTATATTTGGTGACAAAAATATGGATATTGAGGGAATAAAGAGTTTAAAAACGGACGCGCCTTTTGTGGCTGATAAACTCGAAATCCTCAAGCACCAAATTTGGAATGAAGCGTTGACGTTTTGCGGTATTGAAAACAGCAATCAAGACAAAAAAGAAAGGCTTGTAAGCGATGAAGTTGGTAGCAACTACGGAAATATTGAAGCGCAAAGAAATGTTATGTTAAATGCCCGTAAACAGGCGGTTAAAAAAATAAACGCTATATTTGGAACTAACATTGATGTGCATTTTCGTTCCAACCTTGCAACTATAGTTAATGTTGATAATGTTTCACGTGAAACATTAGAAGAAAGCGAGGTCGAAGAAAATGAGTAAATACACAACACAAGTACGGTGGATAATTGAGCAACTCACTAGCGATAGTAAGAATTTGCCTATATCGCAACGTGTAAGTTTGGCTTGCCCTAAAATTTTCAATTTTAATTTTCCTATGTGGCTTGAAGAATATCGACCAACTTTAGAAAAGAAAATTTTAATGCACTACTTCAACAAGGAAATAGGTTTTGAAACAGTTGGTTTGTGGAAATTCTACTTAGAAGAGCGGTTGAATTTGATAATGCCTTATTATAATGAACTATACAAAACTACTGTAAAGGACTATGATTGGCTAACAGATACAAAAGCCCATGAAACTTATGTAGGAAATAAGAAGTTACAAGAAAACGCAAAATTTGACGCTAACGGAAACGTAAAAAGTACCTTGATAGGAGATACAACAGACGATTTCACAGGAAAAGTACAAGATACAGGCGGTGAAACTTTTAGCGGCACGGGTTCAAGTACAACAGACGGTACACAATCGCAAAATACAAAAACCCTTGAAAGTGATTTACCGCAAGCTAATTATGCTAATCTTGATTACGGCACAAAACTAACAGAGGGTGAACAATCGGGAATTTCTCACGAGGAAAGCACAACAATGAACGACAGCACAACAGACAGAAGCAACACAACAGATACAACAAATAAAGACGTTGTACATGCTACACAAAATAGTAACACAGACACAGCACAGCAAAGTACTAATGATTTACAGAGTAACACGGACGATATTTATACACGTGACCGCGTGGGCGCATTTGGTAGCCATTCATTAACTGAATTACTTATACAATACCGCGATAGTCTTATAAATATTGATAACATGGTTATAGATGAATTAAAAGATTTGTTCATGATGATATATTAAAAGGAGGTGTCACAATGTTAAACGGATTTCAACCAATAGCAAGTTTTCGTTTTTGGTGTCAAAAAGTACTACCCCTTGTTTATGATGATTCACTTTCATATTATGAGGTTCTTTGTAAATTAACTGAATATATGAATGTTGTAATTGCCAATCAAGATTTTTTCAACAAGACTTTAGAAGAATACGGGTTGACTATTGAACAACTACAAAAAGACGTTGAAGATTTGCAATCAGAACTTGAAAAGGTTAAAAACGGTGATTATGTAAGTCTTTATCTCGATTCGATTATTGCATGGATTGATAAGAACTTACAAGGGTTAGTTGCTAGAATTGTAAAATATGTTTGTTTTGGTCTTACTCAAAACGGTTATTTTATAGCATATATTCCCAACACGTGGGATTTTATAACGTTCGATACAATCATTGACCCAACAAATGATTTATACGGGCATTTAGTTTTAAGGTGGTGAAAATATGATAGAAGTAAACACAGATAATGCAGTTGTAAACGGAAACTTTAACATTCTTGAACCATTAGACGCAGTCTCAGAGATTTACAAAAAGAATCTTAACACAGAAGCATATTGTATTTTACTGTATGGAAAGGAGTACACAAAATGAGTACACAGCAAGGAAGTTATAACACTTATATAGGGGCGCGCTATGTTCCTATATTTGAGGAGCAATGGGATAATTCAAAAACATATGAACCACTTGTAATTGTTGAATATCAAGGTAACAGTTACACAAGTAAAACATATGTTCCGATAGGGGCAGACATTAACAATACAGATTATTGGGCGTTAACTGGAAACTATAACGCACAGGTTGAAGCATATAGGAAAGAAGTTTTAGCATTAAGGAATCAAGTGAACACTTTTCAAACAGGATTTGACACACTTAATAAAGAAGCACCTAATTATGCGTGGGTTAACGTTCTTCACATTCCATTTGAAGGCCTAGAAAGTTTAAAAGGTGATGGTGTTACAGATGACGCACCCGCTTTAAATGCGCTTATTGCCTATTTAAAATCAAACAATATTTATGCAAGAATCTATTTCCCACGTTCCGTTTATTTACTGAACAGTCCTATTACGATTGACACTAACCATTTATATTTTGAAGGAGAAGAAAAAGGCGGTACGGAATTTAAGTGCAACGTTACAAATGTTACAATGTTCACTATTTCAAACGCACGTTTTATTAAATTTGAAAATATTGCTTTTTGGATGCGTGACATTGATGATACATTCGTTAATACATTTGTTTCCATTCAAACAACTAATCAAGTAGAGTTTTCTTATTGTATGATGTATGACGCTAAATTCCCATTGATAATTAACAACGGGGCGGGTACGCATTTATTTGAATTAGTAATATCTACAAATAATGCTTCCTATGCAGACGCTATCGGAATACAAATGACTGGTTTAAACAACAGCACAAGATTTACTAATGTAATTATAAATCAAAGAGGTAATACAGGAAATACTCGTTGTCTGTATATAAGGGAAAAAATTCAAGACTTATTCATAAACCATTTAGAAACAGCGGGTGGGGCTATTGCCGTTGAAATCACTAGTGACACTTCTAAACCGTATGTTAATATAAGATTGGTTAATTGCATATTTGATGAACCAACGCAACGTGGCTTATATATACATGATATTTCTAATACGTTATCGAGTATAGTTATTCAAAATGCTATTATTGGAATGATGAACAACGGGGGCATAAATGTTCGTTTAGAAAATTGTAATAACATTTTGTTGGATAATATCAATATGTATAATACACATTCTTTGACAACGCTTACGGGTTTAAGTGCTAATGTAAACAATAATTGCCGTTTAAGGGGCGGAGTTATTACAGACTGTTCTGCACCAGTTAACATTTTTGGTGCAAGTGTGGGTATGGTCATTGAGGGAGTTCAAATAAGAAACATAAATGTAGCTTGTAATCCTGGAATAAGTCTACAGCAATGTTATAATGGCAGTATTTTAAACCTGTCTCTTATACACATCTCCGAGCCCACGAGACGGAGCTACATCTCG
>ENA-OYZK01000403-OYZK01000403.1-human-gut-metagenome-genome-assembly--contig:-NODE-403-length-14057-cov-8.523854_pt1 | contig 14057 bp, 7 predicted proteins | sample MGYA00244200_ERZ653484 | MGnify/ENA primary metagenome ERZ653484 (study PRJEB26926, sample SAMN06165109) | human gut metagenome | biome: ENVO:00009003; feature: ENVO:2100002; material: ENVO:00002003...
GGGCTCGGAGATGTGTATAAGAGACAGCTCTTTCGTTCTATGCCGCTGCCGCTGCGGCGAAAACCGGGGGCGTACACGTCTTCGTCGCCGAGGACCGCGACGCTGCGGCCTACCTGATGAACGACTTCTATAATCTGCTGGACGAGAAGCAGGTCTATTTCTTCCCCTCCTCCTACAAGCGTTCGGTGGCCTACGGCGCCGAAGATGCGCAGGGCGTGGTGCAGCGCACGGCGGCGATGAACGCCGTGAAGGGCTTCACGAAAGGGTATCTGATCGTCTGCACCTATCCCGAAGCGCTGGCCGAGCGGGTCGCCGACGCCGAAACCCTCCGGCGGGACACGATCGCCGTGAAAGTCGGCGACAGTATCTCGATCGCCGTGCTGGAGGACGCGCTCGTCGATGCGAACTTCACCCGCGTCGATTTCGTCTATGAGCCGGGCCAGTATTCGGTGCGCGGCGGTATCGTGGACGTCTTCTCCTTCTCGGAAAGCAAACCCTACCGTATCGACTTTTTCGGCGACGAGGTGGACTCGATCCGCCGTTTCAACATTTCGAGCCAGCTCTCGGCCGACAAACTCGACCGGGTGGAGATCATTCCCAACCTCAATGCCGGCGATGGGGCGGCGAAGGTGTCGTTCGTGCAGTTTGCGGGCGATGCTGCGGCCTATTGGTTCTACGACGCCGATTACGTGCTGCGTCGGGTGAACGATATCCGCCGCAAGACGCTTGCCGACATGGAACGTCCTGAGGAGATCGACCGCCTGATGACCAGCCGCAACGCACTGCTCGGCGATTTGGCGAACTGTCGGATGCTCGCCCTGCGCGACAACCTGCCGGAGCGTCCCGCCACGGCGGCCGTAGAGTTCGATACGGCTCCCCAGCCCAAGTTCAACAAGAATTTCGAGATGCTGGCCGACGACATGATCCGCAATTCGCTGCGCGGCTACACGACCTATATCCTCTCGGAAAACAAGGTGCAGGTCGAGCGTCTCGAAAACATCTTTCACCAGATCGGACGCGGGCAGGCCGTCGTGCGGCCCCTTTCGGTGACGCTGCACGAGGGTTTCGTGGACAACGACCTGAAGTTGTGCCTCTATACCGACCATCAGATTTTCGACCGCTACCAGCGTTACCGCATCAACGGCGAGATCAGGCGCGACGAACAGATGACCGTCGCCGAGCTGAACCAGTTGCGGCCGGGCGACTATGTGGTGCATATCGACCACGGCGTGGGCCGCTTCGACGGGCTTGTGAAGATCAACGAAAACGGCAAGGCGCACGAGGCGATCAAGCTGGTTTACAAGGACGGCGACGTGCTGTTCGTGAACGTCCATTCGCTCCACCGCATTTCGCGCTACAAGTCGGGCGACGGCGAGCCGCCGAAGGTCTACAAGCTGGGCAACGGCGCATGGCAGAAGCTTAAGAACGCCACCAAGAAGGCTGTCAAGGATATTTCGCGCGAGCTGATCGCCCTCTATGCCAAACGCAAGGCCAGCAAGGGATTCGCATTTACGCCCGACAGTTATCTGCAGCATGAGCTGGAGGCGTCGTTCCAGTGGGAGGACACGCCCGACCAGCAGACGACCGTGGCAGCCGTCAAGAAGGACATGGAGTCCGACCAGCCGATGGACCGGCTGGTCTGCGGCGACGTGGGCTTCGGCAAGACCGAGGTGGCGATCCGCGCGGCGTTCAAGGCGGCCGTGGACGGCAAGCAGGTCGCCGTGCTGGTGCCGACGACGATTCTCGCCCTGCAGCACTACCGTTCGTTTTCGGAGCGTCTGCGCAACTTCCCCGTGCGGGTCGAGTATCTCAACCGCACGAAAACGGCCAAAGAGGTGTCGCAGATCCGCGCCGACCTCGAAGCGGGCCGTATCGACATCCTGATCGGCACGCACAAGATTCTGGGCAAACAGATCGTATTCCGCGATCTGGGGCTGCTGATTATCGACGAGGAGCAGAAATTCGGCGTGGCGGCCAAGGAGAAGCTGACGCAGCTGGCGGTCAACGTCGATACGCTGACTCTCACGGCGACGCCGATTCCGCGAACGCTGCAATTCTCGCTCATGGGTTCGCGCGACCTTTCTGTCATCTCGACGCCGCCGCCCAACCGGCAGCCGATCGTCACCGAATCGCACGTCTTCTCGGAGGAGATCATCCGCGACGCCGTCGAAACGGAACTCGCGCGCGGCGGACAGGTCTACTTCGTCCACAACCGCGTCGAGGACCTGATGACCATGCAGGGGCTTATCACCCGCATCTGCCCCAAGGCCCGCGTGGGCGTGGGACACGGCAAGATGCCCGCCGAGAAGCTGGAGCGGCTGATCATGGACTTTATCTACGGGGAATTCGACGTGCTGGTCGCCACGACCATCGTCGAGAACGGCATCGACATTCCCAACGCCAATACGATCATCGTGAACAATGCCCAGAACTTCGGCCTGAGCGACCTGCACCAGCTGCGCGGACGTGTGGGCCGCAGCAATCAGAAAGCCTACTGCTACCTGCTTTCGCCGCCCGACGAACTGCTGTCGTCCGATGCGCGCCGCCGCCTGCGGGCCATCGAGGAGTTCTCCGATCTGGGATCGGGCTTCAATATCGCCATGCAGGACCTCGACATCCGCGGCGCGGGCAATCTGCTGGGAGCAGAGCAGAGCGGATTCATCGCCGATATCGGTTTCGAGACCTATCAGAAGATCATGAACGAAGCGATCGCAGAACTGCGCGCCGAGGGACTGCACGTCGCGGGCCTGAACGATTCGGAACAGGAGGTGGTCGAGCAGCTGCGCTATATCGACGACGCGCATATCGAAATCGAGGTCGAAGCCGGTCTTCCCGACTCCTATGTGGCGCAGCAGGCCGAGCGCCTGAAGCTCTACCGGGAGCTGGATTCGACCAAGGACGAGGAGGCGCTGCTGGCCTTCGGAGAGCGTCTGGTGGACCGTTTCGGCCCTCTGCCGCGTGAAACCGAAGAGCTGCTCAACGTGGTGCGCCTGCGCTGGGAGGCGATCCGGCTGGGCATGGAGCGCGTGAAGGTCAAGAACGGGCTGATGATCGTGCATTTCGTCGGCGAGCAGGACTCGCCCTACTACAAGAGCGACACTTTCATGGACCTGCTTCGCAAAGTCACGCAGAATCCCGGCAGATTTGTGTTGAAACAGCACAATAATCGTCTGGCGATGACCGTTAGGAATGTCAAAGACATTGAAGACGCATATAAAACGTTGCAGCAGCTTTGAATTTAGTAGTAGATATCGGAAACACCCTCGTGAAACTCGCTGTTTTCGACCGGGGGGAGATTGTTTTTCAGCGCTGCGTGGAGCGGCTGCATCCGTCGATGCTCGAAGAGCTGTTCGCGGCATGGCCCGTGCGCCGGGCCGTCGTGGCTTCGACGCGCGGCGAAGTGGACGAAGTGGCCGATTTGCTCCGGCCGCGCGTGGAGTATCTGCTGGAGTTCTCTTCGCAGACGCCCGTACCCATCGGCAACGCCTACCTGACGCCCGAAACGCTGGGCCGCGACCGGCTGGCCGCGGCGGTCGGCGCCACGGTGCTTTATCCGGGCCGCAACGTGCTGATCGTCGATTTCGGTACGGCGGTGACCATCGATCTGGTGACGGCCGACGCAACGTTTCGCGGCGGGTGCATATCGCCGGGCATGAAGACCCGTTTCAGGGCGCTGCACGACTATACGGCCAAACTGCCGCTCTGCGCCGCGACCGAAAGCGAAGAGCTTGCGGGGCTTACCACCCGGCAGGCCATCGAGCTGGGCGTGATGAACGGAATCGCGTTCGAAATCGAAGGCTATGCGGCCCGCATGCGCAGCCAAATAGACGATTTATGCGTAATTTTTACCGGAGGAGACGCGAATTTCTTTGTTAAACGAATTAAAAATACGATATTTGCAAATTGTAATCTGGTTTTTTGCGGATTGAATAGAATTTTAGAGTACAATGCAAGTGAAGAACACCTTAATTAAACTGGTTGTCATTGCAGCCGTGATGATTCCCTGCGCCGCTGCGGCTCAGACAAGCAGTATTAACGCATTCTCTCCCTACACGATGTACGGCATCGGCGAACAGAACACGCCCGGTACCCTGCCGATGCGTTCGATGGGCGGTGTAGGTGTGGCCATGCGCAGTTCGGGCGTGGTCAATCTGCTCAATCCGGCGGCTTTCAGCGCCGCGCCGCAGAAGAGTTTCCTCTTCAACTTCGGGCTGGAGGGCCAGAATTACTACAACTCCCAGAAGGTCGACGGCATGTCGAAAAGCACGGCCTACAACACCTTCAACTTCCACGACATCGCATTTCAGCTGCCGCTGGCCAAGAAGCTCGGTCTGGGCTTCAGCCTCACGCCTTACAGTTCGGTAGGCTACCGCACAAAATACACCCATGACTACGATCCGTCCGATCCCGTATGGGGCAACGTCGGCCGCGCGCAGTACATCTATCAGGGCGAGGGCGACGTGACGGAGGTCAAACTCGGCGTCGGCTGGGAGCTTTTCAAGAACTTCTCGCTGGGTATCGCCGCGCAGTATTACTGGGGCGATATCGACCGCTCGTTCGTGATGACCCCGACCCCGATCACGGGCGACGGCTCCTACTCTTCGACGGTAGGTACCGACAACTACAGCATTTCGAGCATCAAGGGGCAGATCGGCGTGCAGTGGAATGCCATCTTGAATCAGAAACGCGCCCTGACGCTGGGCGCCGCCTATGATTTCGGCGGCGACCTCAATCCCACGGTGACGAAAAATATCTATGTGGGTGACCTCTACAACTCCACCGTAAAGGGCGATACGACGCATTTGGCACTCGTATTGCCCCGTCAGCTTTCGGCAGGTGTCTTCTACCAGACCTCCAAGTGGACGATGGGGGTGGATTACGTCTATCAGGACTGGGGCGGCCGCAACAGGCAGACCGAATCCACCGGCGTCAGCGGACCGGACCGGAGCGCCTTTGCGGTGGCATATGCCGATACGCATACGATCAAGGCCGGCGTGGAGTACACCCCCAACCGCTACGATGTGCGTAATTTCCTGAAACGCTGGTCCTACAGGGCCGGATTCCGTTACGGAACCCACAACCAGACCTACAACGGCGACAAACTGGGACAGTATGCCGTGACGCTGGGTATCGGCGTGCCCGTGAAGTTCCTCGCCATCTCGTCCATAGACGTCGGCGTCGAATACGGCCGCCGCGGTTACAACTTGGCCGAACGCCTCGGACTGGTGCGGCAGCAGTATTTCAAATTCTCGATCGGCTTCACGCTCTTTGCCGGCAGCGAGAACGGCGAGTACTGGTTCCTGCGGCCTAAATACGATTAGTTTTTGACCCGAAAATTTGCACTTTTGGAGAACCGGCAGTAAATTGCATTGGATTTCGGTACATCCGACGGACACTAAAACATATAAAATTAAATACAAAAATTAATCTCTGACCGATGAAAAACGTTAAAATTCTGCTTTCCGCTGCTCTTGTATTCGTAGGGGCGACGGCTCTGGCTCAGGACTTCAGCGCTCCGCAGTACGAGAAGTGGGGAGACACGCCCGAACAACGCGAAAAGAACATTCTGAACAGCAACTTCCTCAAGGAGTCGTGCGACAACCGCGACTACAATGCCGCTGCTCATTATCTGAATGAACTCATCAACAGCGTTCCGACCGCTTCGGTCTCGTTCTACCAGCGCGGTGCCGTGATTTATAAGAACAAGATCAACCGCGCCAAGAGCGTCGCCGAGAAGAATACGTATATCGACTCGCTGATGCTCATGTACGATCTGCGCGCCAAATATTTCGGTGACCATCCCAAGCAGGGCACCGCTTTCATTCTCGACCAGAAGGCGCGCGAGTACCTGCGCTACAAGCCCAGCGACCGCAAGGGTATCCGTGAGGCGTTCCGTGCCGCGATCGAGGCCGGCGGCGACAACACCGATCCCGAAACCGTCGTGGCTTATTTCAGCAACCTCTGCGACGACTACAAGAACACTGACGAGGTGCTGCCCGACGAGATCATTGCCGAGTACGACCGTCTGACGCCGTTCTTCGAGAAGAATCCCAATGCCAACGAGTACAAGGCACAGTTCGACGCCGCGTTCGGTCTGAGCGGTGCCGCAAGCTGCGAGAACCTCGAAAAGCTCTTCCGCGGCAAGCTCGAAGCGGCTCCCGACGACGAGGCGCTGCTGGCGCAGGCCGTGGCGCTGATGTCGCGCGCCAAGTGCGACGGCGACTTCTATTTCACGCTCGCAGAGAAATACTATGCCGTGAAACCCTCTTCGGAGACCGCCATGTTCCTTGCGCAGGCTTTCCAGAGCAAGGGCGATTACGCCAAGGCGATCAAATACCTCAACGAGGCGCTTGCCGTCGAGCAGGATCCTGCGGAGCGTCAGCTGCTGCTGGTGCGCATCGCGCTGATCGACTTGGTTGCAAACGATATCCCCGGAGCCGCTTCCGCTGCGCGTCAGGCCCGCGACCTGAATCCTGAGGACGGCGTGCCCTATTACGTGCTGGCCCAGTGCTATGCCATTTCGGCTGCCAACTGCGGCGGTTTTGCCGGTCAGGCCACTTTCTGGGCCGCTTACGACACGATGTCGAAGGCCATCGAACTGCTGCCCTCGGATTCGGAGTACCTCGAATCCGCCAAAACGTCGCTGAATGCGTTCCGCAGCCGTTTCCCGACTTCGGAGGAGTGCTTCTTCAACGAGCTGCAGGCCGGCTCCCGCTATACCGTGACCTGCGGTACGGCCGCCGGTGTCGTGACTTCCGTACGTCCCCGCTAATTAATGAACAGGCTCATCGCAAGATACGCCATGGTAGCACTCTCCGTTATGGGGAGTGCTATCTTGCTATTCTCCTGCGAACGCGAAGAGGCGGAGGATGCCGCGGCTTCCGAAGAGACGATGAGAACCGAATACAGCGAAAACCTGTCGATCGTCGAATCGAAGAACGGCCGCCGCTCCTACCATTTCGTAACTCCGCTGGTCGAGGGCTATTCGCTGGCCCGCGAACCCTACCGCGAGTTCCGCAAGGGGGTCAAGATCACCACTTATAAGGACGATTCGCTCTCTACGGTCGATGCCGTGCTGACGGCCAATTACGCCATCTACTACGAGAACCGCAAATTGTGGGAGGCCAAAGGCAATGTCGTGGTCGTCAAATCGGACGGCAAGAACCTCTACACGCAGCAGTTGTTCTGGAATCAGCAGACCAAGAAGATCTATTCGAACGTCGATTCGAAAATCGTGCAGAACGACGGACGCGACGTCTTTATCGGCGAAGGTTTCGAATCCGACGAGGAGTTCAAGGACTGGCGTTTCCGCCGTATGAAAGGCCGCATGGAGGTCGAGGTCAAACCCACCGAACAGGAGGTCGAGGTCGTTCCCGATTCGACTGCCGGAGGCCGGACGGGGGCGTCGGGACCTGTCCCTGCGCAGCAGTCCGGCAAAACCGCCGCTGCATCCGCCGGCGAGCCTATGCCCGAACCCGCTGTCAAGTCTGCCGTCGCTCCGGTTCCGGCCCGGCGGCCCGTTCGCAGGGATGCGCCCGGCAGGCCGGCGCCCGCAGGGGAGCCTGCCGAAGCCCGGCCCAGAACGGAACAGCAGCAGATGAAGCCGGTGGATCTGAAACTGGACGATGACGAGATACAATCAACCCAATAAGAGATGCTTACTTCGGTCATACTGATTGTCCTGATGCTGTTGCTGTCTGCATTCTTTTCGGGTATGGAGATCGCTTTTACGAGCAAGAACCGCCTGAAACTGGAGATCGACCGCAAGCAGAGCCGCATGTTCGACCGCATAGCGGATATATTCTCCCGCCACCCCGGACAGTATATCACCACGATTCTGGTGGGCAACAATATCGCGCTGGTCATCTACTCGCTCTACATGTCGCTGCTGCTGCGCGGTATTTTCTACGCGCTGGGGTGGGAGAGCATCGCCCGGAACGGTTCCGTGGCGATCGAAACCGCCGTTTCGACCGTCATCATCATCTTTTTCGCGGAATTCCTGCCCAAGTCGGTCTTCCGCAACAATCCGAACTTCTATTACCGCGCGCTGGCGCCGGTAATCTATTTCTTCTATTTGCTGCTCTATCCGATCGCGCGGCTGACGACGCTCATTTCGCACGGTATCCTGCGTCTGACGGGCCGCCGCGTCGAAGAGCGGACGACGACGCACAGTTTCGACCGCGAGGACCTCGCGTCGCTGCTCGACACCAACAGTTCCGAGCCGCGTCCCGAACCCGACAACGAGCTGAAGCTGTTCCAGAACGCGCTGGATTTCGCCGACCTGCGGGTGCGCGACTGCATGGTGCCGCGCGTGGACGTCGAGGCCGTGGACATCGACGATACGACCATCGAACAGCTCACGGCGCGTTTCGTCGATTCCAAGTATTCGCGCATCTTCGTCTGGCGCAAGAGCATCGACAACATCATCGGCTATATCAACTCGAAGAGTCTGTTCACCCGTCCGGCCGGTATTTCCGACGTGATGATGCAGGTTAATTTCGTCCCAGAGACCATGCCGCTGCAACTGGTGCTGCAGAACTTTATCAAGCACCGCACCAACATCGCCGTGGTGATCGACGAGTTCGGCGGCACGGCGGGCGTCATTTCGCTCGAAGACGTGCTGGAACAGATTTTCGGCGAGATCGAGGACGAGCACGACGTGCCCGACCTGACCGAAAAGCAGGTCGGTCCCGACGAGTATGTCCTCTCGTGCCGTCTCGAAGTGAAATACCTCAATGAGAAATACGGTCTGGGTATCGAGGAGAGCCGCGAATACGATACGCTGGCGGGTTTCATCATCTTCAATTACGAGGGGATTCCCACGGCCGGCGAGACCGTTTTCGTCGGCGGTCTGCAGGTGCGAATCCTGCGTACGACGCGTTCGCGGATCGACTTGGCGCGGGTCCGGAAGTTGTGAGAATTTTTATGGCATAATAAGGGCCTTTTCCGAATAAATTTACTACCTTTGACTGCTAATTCGAAACAATACGAATAATTTACAATTTATATGGCAAGTTTAAACACTTTACGCACCAAGTTCGGCATCGTGCTGTCGATTGTCATCGCAGGCGCCCTCTTGGCTTTCATTCTCTCCCTGAAGACCGAAATGGGCTTCTCAGGCAACGACCCCCGGGTCGGTGTTATCGACGGTGAAAAGATCAACTATTCGGAGTATTACAACCAGTACGAGCAGGTCAAGGCGCAGAGCGGTGCTCAGGAGAGCAACGAACAGCAGTCGGCGATGCTTGCCAACGCTGCATGGCAGGCCCTGATCGGCAAATACGTGCTGACTCCCGGATTCGACAAGATGGGCCTTCGCGTTACCGAGCCTGAACGTATGTCGATGGTCAGCGGCCAGCATCCTTCGCAGGCTTTCTACAATGCCTTCGCGGATCCCCGCACGGGTGAGTACAACGTCGCCGCCGTTCACCAGTTCCTCTCCGAGGCCGAAGCCAACGCGCAGGCGCAGCAGGCTTGGGCGCAGCTCAACGAGCAGGCCCGCATGGAGCGCGAGGTCGCCAAGTTCCTCGGCCTGATCAAGGGCGGTGTGTATGTCAACTCGCTCGAAGTGGCCAACGGTGTGAACTCCGCCAACAACACCTATGCCGGCAAGTGGGCCGGTAAGAAATACTCGGCTGTTCCCGATTCGCTGATTCAGCTCAAGTCGAGCGACATCAAGGCGTATTACAACAGCCACAAGAACATGTTCAAGCAGACGCCGTCGCGTGCGCTTTCGTATGTCGTGTTCGAGGTTTCTCCGACCGACGACGACATGCTGGCGCTCGAAAAGAGCGTCGCCGAGGTCGGCGCGCAGTTCGCCGCCACCGAAGAGCTGAAGTCGTTTGTCCGCGCCAACCGCAACGGCAAAATCGCCGACAACTACGTCTCGGCGAAGCAGCTTTCGGAAGAGGAGGCCAAGGCCCTGCTCGACGGCGCCACCTACGGTCCCGTACTGAAGAACAACGAGTGGACGATGGCCCGTGCGCTGGATACCAAGATTGTTCCCGACTCGATGGGCATCCGCCACATCGTACTTCCCTATACGCAGGAGGCGCTGGCCGACAGTCTGCTGACCGTGCTCAAGGGCGGTGCCGACTTCGCTCAGGTCGCTGCGCAGTATTCGGTTTATGACGCTACCGCCGCCAACGGCGGCGAGGTGGGCGTCATGCCGTTCTCGGCCTTTTCGGGCGAATTCGCTGCAGCGCTTGCCAATGCGAAAACCGGCGATATCGTGAAGATCGCTTCCGGCGACGCCATTCAGCTGATGCAGGTTTACCGTGCCGACAAACCGTCGAAGCACGTTCAGGTCGCTTCGATCACCTATCCGGTCGAGGCTTCGGCCGCTACCCGCCGCGACATCCACAATCAGGCCGGCACCTTCTCGGTGAACGCCAAAGGTTCGGTCGAAGCGTTCAACGACGCCGCTTCGGCTGCCGCCGTTACGCCGCGCATCGCGTCGCTGGCGCAGGGCGAACGTACGATCCGCGGTCTTGAGGATTCGCGCGACGTCGCCCGCTGGGCTTACGGCGCCGAGGTGGGCGATGTTTCCGAAATCTTCCCGGTAGGCAAGGATTATGTGATCGCCATGCTGACCGAGATCGACGACAACGAATTCGCTCCCCTCGAAAAGGTTTCGGCTCAGATCCGTGCGCAGGTACTCCGCGACAAGAAGTATGACTATATCGTGAAGGAGCTTTCCGGCTCCACGCTCGACGAGCAGGCCAAGAGTCTCGGAACCGAAGTCGCAGACTTCGACAACGTGACCTTCGGGGCTTTCTATGTGAACGGTCCCGGTTTCGAGCCTCGTCTGATCGGCGCTATCTCGTCTACGACCGAGAAAGGCGTTCTCTCGGCTCCGGTCAAAGGTCTGAGCGGCGTATATGTCTTCGAGGTGGACGACATCCAGACCTCGGACAAGCAGACTGCCGAAGGCGAGAAGGTGCGTGCGCAGGCTATGGCCGAGAGCATGGCGCAGCAGTTCTCGGTGCAGGCTATCCAGCAGATGGCCAAGATTCAGGACCTGCGCGGAAAATATTTCTAAACCCGATTTTCGAGACATAAAAGAACGCCGGAGTATTCCGGCGTTCTTTTTGTTATTTTTGTGTATATTTAGGAGTCGTATTAAAACTTATCGCATACCGTTATGAATAATTTCATTTATCACAATCCTACGAAACTGGTTTTCGGCAAAGGACAGATCGCCAGACTCGGCAAACTGATCCCTGCCGACAAGAAGATCATGATTACCTTCGGCGGCGGCAGCGTGCGCCGCAACGGGGTTTACGATCAGGTCGTGAAGGCGCTCGAAGGGCGCGACTGGGTCGAATTCTGGGGCATCGAACCCAATCCCTCCGTCGAGACGGTCCGCGAGGCCGTGGCTTTGGGCCGTGAGAACGGTTCCGACTTCCTGCTGGCCGTGGGCGGCGGATCGGTCATCGACGGTACGAAACTCATCGCTGCGGGTCTGCTCTACGACGGCGATCCGTGGGATATCGTGCTCAAGGGACAGGCGGATAAAACCGTTCCGCTGGGCACCGTCCTCACGATGTCGGCTACGGGTTCGGAGATGAATTCGGGTTCGGTCATTTCGCGTCAGGAAACCAAGGAGAAGTACGCCTTCTACGGCGATTATCCGGTCTTCTCGATTCTCGATCCGGAAACCCTCTACTCGCTGCCGCAGCGGCAGATCGCCTGCGGGCTGTCCGATACCTTCGTGCATGTGCTGGAACAGTACATGACCACGCCCGGCCAGTCGCGTCTGATGGATCGCTGGGCCGAGGGGATCCTGCATACGGTGATTGAAATCGCTCCGAAAATCCGGGAGAACCAGCATGATTATGCCGTAATGTCGGAGTATATGCTGGGGGCGACGCTGGCGCTGAACGACATGATCCGCATGGGCGTGTCGCAGGACTGGGCGACGCATATGATCGGTCACGAGCTGACGGCCCTGCACGGACTGACGCACGGTGCGACGCTGGCGATCGTCATCAACGGCACCCTGCGCGTGCTCCGGGAGCAGAAGCGCGGAAAACTGCTCCAATACGGCGAACGGATCTGGGGCATTGCCGACGGTTCGGAAGAGGAGCGCATCGACCGTACGCTCGAAGCCACCGAAAAATTCTTCCGTTCGCTGGGACTTTCGACCCGGCTTTCGGAGGAGGGGATCGGCGAAACGACGATCGCGGAGATCGAACGCCGCTTCAATGCCTCCGGCGTCAAGTACGGCGAAGCGCAGAACGTGGACGGCGCCGTGGCGCGCCGGATACTCGAAGCGTGCATGTAGGCCGTCCGCACCGAATTTAAGCAGAGGGGCTGTCTGACAAGTTCCCGAAATTGGAAATCACCCCTGCCAGAGCTTTATCTGACGGGGTGAAATTCTAAAAATCGGACTTGTTAGACAGCTCCTTTTGTTTTCGGAGGTGCGCTTCGTGTAAATCGGTCGGTTTTTGCGAAAGCGAGGAATTTCGTCATAGTCCGCCTTCCCGCTCTTTTCCCCGAACGGATAAAAAATACCCTCCGGGAAACCGGAGGGTATCGCTATTGCTTTCAGTCGCTTTAGTCGGCGAGCAGAATTTCGAGCATCTTGATAGCTGCGGTGGCGATCGGCGTACCGGGGCCGAAGATGGCGGCGGCGCCGTCCTTATACAGCTGGTCGTAGTCCTGTGCGGGGATCACGCCGCCGACGATGACGATGATGTCTTCGCGGCCGAGCTTCTTCAGCTCTGCGATGATCTGCGGCACGAGGGTCAGGTGGCCTGCGGCCAGCGACGAGACGCCCACTACATGCACGTCGTTCTCGACGGCCTGCTTGGCGGCCTCTTCGGGTGTCTGGAACAGCGGACCCATATCGACGTCGAAGCCGATGTCGGCGTAACCCGTGGCAACTACCTTGGCGCCGCGGTCGTGGCCGTCCTGACCGAGCTTGGCGATCATGACGCGCGGCTGACGGCCCTCTTTCTTGGCGAACTCGGCGCACAACTCCTTGGCGCGCTCGAACTGTTTGTCGTTTTTCACTTCTGAACTGTATACACCTGAAATGGAACGGATAACTGCTTTGTAGCGGCCTACGACGACTTCGCAGGCATCGGAGATCTCGCCCAGCGAAGCGCGGACCTTGGCAGCCTCGACGGCCAGCTCCAGCAGGTTGCCCTGCTTAGTCTTCACGCACTCGGTGATCGCGGCCAGCGCCTTCTTCACGGCGGCTTCGTCGCGGTTGGCGCGCAGCTCCTTCAGACGCTTGATCTGGCTCTCGCGTACGGCGGTGTTGTCCACTGCGAGGATGTCGATCGGGGCCTCTTTTTCCAGACGGTACTCGTTCACGCCGATGATCTTCTCGGTGCCGGAGTCGATGCGGGCCTGCTTGCGGGCCGCTGCCTCCTCGATACGCATCTTCGGAATGCCGGTCTCGATAGCCTTGGCCATGCCGCCCAGCTTCTCGACCTCCTGAATACGCTCCCAAGCCTTGTCGGCGATCTCCTGCGTCAGCGATTCGACGTAGTAAGAACCTGCCCACGGGTCAACCTCGCGGCAGACGTTGGTCTCCTCCTGAATGTAAATCTGCGTGTTACGCGCAATACGCGCCGAGAAGTCGGTCGGCAGGGCGATCGCCTCGTCGAGGGCGTTGGTGTGCAGCGACTGGGTGTGTCCCAGCGCGGCGCCCATGGCTTCGATGGCCGTGCGGGCCACGTTGTTGAACGGGTCCTGCTCGGTGAGCGACCAGCCCGAAGTCTGCGAGTGGGTGCGCAGGGCCAGCGATTTGGGGTTCTTGGGATCGAACTGCTTCACGATCTTGGCCCACAGCATACGCGCGGCGCGCATTTTTGCGATCTCCATGAAGTGGTTCATGCCGATGGCCCAGAAGAACGACAGACGCGGTGCGAAGGCGTCCACCGACATGCCGGCGTTGATACCTGCGCGCAGGTACTCCAGACCGTCGGCCAGCGTGTAGGCCAGCTCGATGTCGGCCGTTGCGCCCGCCTCCTGCATGTGGTAACCCGAAATCGAGATCGAGTTGAACTTGGGCATGTTCTTCGAGGTGTACTCGAAGATGTCGG
>ENA-OYZK01000432-OYZK01000432.1-human-gut-metagenome-genome-assembly--contig:-NODE-432-length-13244-cov-10.890060_pt1 | contig 13244 bp, 10 predicted proteins | sample MGYA00244200_ERZ653484 | MGnify/ENA primary metagenome ERZ653484 (study PRJEB26926, sample SAMN06165109) | human gut metagenome | biome: ENVO:00009003; feature: ENVO:2100002; material: ENVO:00002003...
GGCCATGGGTAAGAAGAAGCGCGACGTGCTGGACAAGATGAAGCCCAAGTTCATCAACGGCTGTAAGGAGCGCGGGCACGACGAGAAGATCTGCGACAAGATCTGGGGCGACTGGGAGGCGTTCGCATCCTATGCCTTCAACAAGTCGCACTCGACCTGCTACGCCTACGTGGCCTACCAGACCGGTTACCTGAAGGCGCACTACCCTTCGGAGTTCATGGCGGCGCTGCTGAGCCGAAACCTGGCGGACATCAAGCAGCTGACGCTCTACATGAACGAGTGCAAGCGCATGGGCATCCGGGTGCTGGGCCCCGACATCAACGAGTCGATGCGCACCTTTTCGTCGAACAAGTCGGGCGACGTGCGTTTCGGGCTGGGGGCCGTGAAGGGCGTCGGCGAAGCCGCCGTGGAGAGCATCATCGCCGAACGCAATGCCAACGGCCGCTTCAAGGATATATACGACCTGATGGAACGGGTGAATTTCACGGCCGTGAACCGCAAATGCTTCGAGAACCTGGCCTATGCCGGCGGGTTCGATTCGATATCGGGCTTCCACCGGGGCAAGTTCTTCGGAGCGGATGCACGTGACAATACCGGCATTACCTTCATCGAACAGCTGATGCGTTACGGACAGCGTTTCCAGGCCGAGAAGAACAACGCCCAGCAGAGCCTTTTCGGAGGCGGCGGGCAGGTGGACATCCAGCGCCCCGTGTTGCCGGCGTGCGCCGACTGGACGCAGCTGGAGACCCTTGCCAAGGAGCGCGAGATGATCGGCCTTTACCTGTCAGCACACCCGCTGGACGACTATAAGGTCATCATCAACCACATGTGCAAGACCCAGCTCACGGAGCTGGAGAACCTCGAACCTTTCAAGGGGCAGGAGATCGCCGTGGCGGGCATGGTCGTGAGCGTGCAGAACCTGATGACCAAAACCGGCAAGCCGTGGGGCAAATTCGTGCTGGAGGATTACAACGGCACGCACGAGTTCGCGCTGTTCGGCAAGGACTACGAGAATTTCCGCAAATACCTCTTCTCGGACTATTTCCTCTTTATCCGCGGCCGCGTGCAGCCCAAGCCCTATAACGACAAGGAGCTGGAATTCAAGATCATCTCGATGGTGCAGCTCTCGGAGATGCGCGACACGATGATCAAGGAGATGCACGTGCAGCTGCCCGTGCAGGAGGTGACGCAGGAGCTGATCCGCGACCTGTCGGAACGTGTCCGCGAAGCTCGGGGCGAAACCCTGTTCCGGGTCAATGTCTACGACCGCGACGCGCATGTCTCGCTGAGCCTTTTCTCGAAGAGCTACAAGGTCAGCCTCACGCAGTCGCTGGTAGGCTATTTGGAGGACAACGACATAAAGTATTCGATCGCATAAACTATACAAACAATTAAAAACCTTGTAATTATGGCTTTAGCAATCACAAAGGAGAATTTTCAGGAAGTACTTTCGTCAGAGCTGCCCGTCGTCATCGACTTCTGGGCCGAATGGTGCGGTCCCTGCCGCATGGTAGCCCCCATTGTGGACGAGCTCGCCACCGAGTATGAGGGCCGCGTTCTGATCGCCAAGTGCGACGTGGAGGAGAACGATGAGATCACGGCGAAATACGGCGTGCGCAACATCCCCACCATTATCTTCCTCAAGGGCGGGGAACTGGTGGACAAGCAGGTCGGCGCCGCATCGAAGGATGCGCTGGTCGCCAAGATCGAAAAGCTGCTCTAAGATGCTGCGCAGCATAGCGTGGCATGGAATGCGGGCCGTGGAGTTTTCGAAAGGGGACTACGCGGCCCTGCTGGTTCCGGACATGGGCGCCAACCTCGTGCGGCTGGCCGACACGCGGCGCGGTATCGAAATCCTGCGTGCACCCGCCGGGGATGAGGTCGAAGAGTTCCGGCGGCGCCCGCATGTGTTCGGACTGCCGATCCTCTTCCCGCCCAACCGCATTGCAGACGGGCAATACACGTTCGACGGGCGCACCTACCGCTTCCCGATCACCGACGCGAAAGGAGGCCACTATCACCACGGTATTCTCAAGAGCCAGCCTTTCGCCGTGTCGAAGGCGTGGGAAACCGCGGACGAGGTGCTGGTCGAATGCCGCTACTATTCGAATGCGGGGAACGATGCGATATTCCGCGATTTCCCGCACGAGTTCAAGTGCAAGATCGTATACCGCCTCACGGCCCGGGGGCTGGAACAGGAGGTGATGTTCGCCAACCGCAGCAAGGAGCCGATGCCCGTCGGCGTGGGGTTCCATACACCGATGCGGATTCCCTTCGCCGGAGGTGCGGCAGGCGATTACGTGATGCGTGCGGCGGTTGGAGAACGGGTTGAGCTGAGCGAACGTAACATCCCGACGGGCCGCAAGTTGCCGTTGTCGGAGAAGTTTGCCCGACTGCGCGGTGCGGGGTTGCAGGTAACGGACTGCGATCCGATCGAGGCGGCTTTCACAGTGCGCGAGATCGAGGTGGACGGCAAGCCGTTCCGCGGCGCGTTGGTCGAGAACCTGCGCACGGGTGTACGCACCTGCTACGAGGTCGACGGACAGACGACCTGCTGGACGATCTGGAACAACGGCGGCAAGGTGCCCTACTGTTGCCCCGAGCCGCAGTCGTGGACGACCAACGCCCCGAACATGCCCGACCCCGAAGCCGAAGGTTTCCGGTCGATCGCCACGGGCGGCACGTGGAGCATGAAATTCCGGTTGTACGCCAAATAGTTGTTGTTCCGGAATCCGGAACCGTGTCCGATGAAAACGGGCGCCGCAGGTCGGTATGAACCTTGCGGCGCCCGTTTTTCGGGGATTATCGGGGTGTCGGATGCCGGCATGGATGAATTCGGAGCCGATCCGGTTCATGGGGGCGGGACGCGGGCAGCCTCCGGCTCGACGGACGAGCGGACGGCCGCCGGGCATTGCCGCAGCACCCCGGCTGCGTTCTCCCGGATTGTTTTTAGCGGGGCAAGGTCTCAGAATCGTTCTTCGACGACCGTCTCCGACAGCGGCTTGCGCAGCAGCTCATGGCGGCCGGGGTCGGCCGGGATGCCGGCGCCGTAGCCCACGAGCAGGATATTCACCGGTTCGACATGCTCCGGCAGGTTGAATTCCGCGCGTACGGCTTCGGGTTTGAACATGCAGATCCACAGCGTGTCGAGCCCCAGCGACGCGGCGCAAAGCATCATGTGGTCGGTGACGATCGAAGCGTCGATGTCGCCGATCACCTTGCCGTCGTATTTCCGCTCCCAGGCCTGGCCGGTATCGGCGCATACGATGATGGCGCAGGGCGCCCCGAAATCGCGCGTGCAGCGTGCCAGGCGTGCCATGCCTTCTTCGGAACGCACGACGATGAGCCGCTGAGGCTGGCGGTTGGCGCCCGTGGGAGCCACGCGGCCGGCTTCGAGGATCGTGTCGAGTTTTGCCTGTTCGACCTTTTGGGCCGTATATTTACGGCAGGCATACCGTTTCTTGGCTAACGAGAGGAAATCCATAGTTGGTCGTGTGTTTGAATTCGCCATACAAATATAAGGCAAAACTCTCGCTGCGGCAACTTTTTTTCGGCATACCCTGTCATGCGCAACTGACAGTTTGGCAGGAATCGGGGGCTGGCACACGGTTTGTTGAAACAAGACAGAGACGAATCGAATCAAAATACAACGATAAACTATGAAAAACGGAAAAATCGGAGTAACGACGGAGAATATATTCCCCGTAATCAAAAAATTCCTTTATTCGGATCATGAGATTTTCCTGCGCGAGCTGATCTCCAATGCAGTCGACGCAACCCAAAAACTGAAGACCCTCTCGTCGATCGGCGAAATGAAGGGCGACTTGGGCGACCTGACGATCCGCGTTTCGGCGGACAAGGATGCCAAAACGCTGACCGTAACCGACCGCGGCATCGGCATGACGGCCGAAGAGGTCGACAAATACATCAACCAGATCGCTTTCTCGGGGGCCGAGGAGTTCATGGAGAAGTACAAGAACCAGGCGATCATCGGGCATTTCGGACTGGGGTTCTACTCGTCGTTCATGGTGGCCGACAAGGTGGAGATCATAACGAAATCCTGGAAGGAGGGTGCCAAGACCGTGCGCTGGAGCTGCACCGGGACGCCCGAATTCGAAATGGAGGAGACCGACGAGGCGCATGACCGCGGTACGACCATCGTCCTGCACCTGTCGGAGGATGCGCTCGAATATGCCGAGGATTCGAAGGTCGAAGGGCTGCTGCGCAAGTACTGCCGTTTCCTGCCGATCCCGATTGCCTTCGGCAAGGTCAAGGAGTGGAAGGACGGCAAGTACGTCGACACGGACAAGGACAACGTCATCAACAACGTCGATCCGCTGTGGACGCGCAAGCCGGCCGACATTACCGAGGAGCAATACAAGGAGTTCTACCACGAGCTCTACCCCATGAGCGACGAACCGCTGTTCTCGATCCACCTGAACATCGACTACCCGTTCCACCTGACGGGCATCCTCTATTTCCCGAAGATACACAACAACTTCGAGATACAGAAGAACAAGATACAGCTCTACTCGAACCAGGTCTACGTCACCGACCAGGTCGAAGGCATCGTGCCCGAATACCTGACGCTGCTGCACGGCGTGATCGACTCGCCGGACATTCCGCTGAACGTGTCGCGGAGCTACCTGCAGAGCGACGCCAACGTGAAGAAGATTTCGAATTACATCACCCGCAAGGTCGCAGACCGGCTGCAGGAGCTGTTCAACACGATGCGCCCGGATTACGAGTCGAAATGGGACGACCTGAAGATTTTTATCCAGTACGGCATCCTCACCGACGAGAAATTCGCCGAGAAAGCGCAGGATTTCATGCTCTGGAAGAATGTCGAGGGCAAGTATTTCACGCCCAAGGAGTACCTCGAAAAGGTAAAGGAGAACCAGACCGACAAGAACAAGACCGTCGTGCTGCTCTATGTGGACGACCCCGTGGAAAAACACACGTTCCTCGAAGCCGCCAGGGGCAAGGGCTACGACGTGCTGCTGATGGACGGCCAGCTGGACAACCACTACGTCAACTGGTACGAGTCGAAAAACAAAGAGACACGTTTCGTGCGTGTGGACAGCGACGTGATCGACAAGCTCATCCAGAAGGAGGACAACATCAGGATGTCGCTCACCGAAGCGCAGCAGGAGCTGTTGCGCCCGGTATTCGAGAGCCAGATGCCCAAGGACGACAAGATACACTACAACATTTCGTTCGAGGCCATGTCGCCCGACGAGGCGCCCGTGGTGATTACGCAGAACGAATTCATGCGCCGTATGAAGGAGATGGCCGCAGCGGGCGGCGGGGGCATGAGCCAGTTCTACGGGCAGATGCCCGACAACTTCACCATCGCGGTGAACGGCAACCACCCCATCGTCGCGGACATCCTCTCCGATGCCGAGAAGGCTTACGGCGACAAGCTGAAGTCCATCACCAAGAAGATCGACGCGGCCGTGGCCGAGGAAAACCGCTTCGAGGAGGTTACCAAGGGCAAGAAAGAGGAGGAGCTTACCCCCGAAGAGAAATCCATGCGCGAGGAGTTGTCGAAGAAGGTCGTCACGCTGCGCGATGAGCGCAACGAGCGGCTGCGCGAGATCGGCGGCGAAAACAGGCTCGTGAAACAGATCATCGACCTGGCGTTGCTCACGAACGGCATGCTCAAGGGCAAGAGCCTGACGGATTTCATCCAGCGCTCGATTTCGCTGATCGAAAAGTAACGGGCAGGGGTTAATGAGGAGGGGGCTGCGCCGCAGGGTGCAGCCCCCTTTTATTTGCCGGCGGGCCGTAAAATACTTGTGCGGAAATAGTTGCGCAAAGGAATAAAAGGTTATATTTGTCATAACCTAAAACCCCGAATTATGAGAAAACTGCTAACCTCCGGTGCGGTGGCGGTCGGGATGCTCCTTGCGTCATGCACCCCGGCAAACCGTGTCGTCGAGAACCCCCTGATCGGGGCTGCCAACACCATGACGCTCGACTTTCCGAAAATAGAACTGAGCGACACGGCGACCGTGCTGCATGTCGATGCCTATTTCCGGCCGCACAACTGTATCCGCATCGACGCGGGCACCTACCTGCTGGCCGACGGGCAGAAATACATGTTGCAGGGCAGCGAAGGTATCCTCCCCGATTCGCTCTTCTGGATGCCCGACTCGGGCGAAGCGTCGTTCGTGCTGAAATTCGGGCCGCTGCCGCGGGGAACCAAATCGTTCGATTTCATCGAATCGGACTGCGACGACTGCTTCAAACTCTACGGGGTCGACCTGACGGGTAAAAAGGAGTATCCGCGTTATCCCGAGGGGTTACCCCGCGCACTGCGGAAGGCCCCCGAAGACGGCCCCGTTCCCGAACCGATTCTCGCTGTGGGGACGACCACCGTGAACGTCCGCCTGCTGGGGTACCGCAGGGGAATGGTGAAGGAGGTCGCCATGTATGTCAATTCGCTGCTGAACGGTCAGGAAGAGCATACGGCGGCCATCGACCCCGAAAGCGGCACGGCAACCCTGCGATTCGAACAGTACGGTACGGCCATGGCCTATGTTTCGTGCGGCCCGGTATTCGGGATGTGCTGGATTGCCCCCGGTGAAACGCTGGACATGTATATCGCTATGGAGGCAGGCGGCCGGGCCGTCGTGCAGCGCCGCGACAAGGAATGCGAGCCTGCGCCCGGGCGCAGGCTCTATACGACCGGGGCGTATGCGGATCTCAATGCGCTGGTGGATGCGAGCGGCGGCAGCAGTATCCGCATGAACCTCTATTCGGGCGATTTCGCGGATTACCGCATGAGTGCCGACGAGTATACGCAGATGGTCGTGTCGAAATACGAAATCCTGGCGGACAGCATCGCGCGCAGCCCGGTGTCCGGGATGATGAAGGAATTGTCCCTGCTCACGTTGCAGCAGGAGGCGCTCGGGGCCATGTCCAACGGGCCCGGACTGTTGGAACACAATTACCGGAGCCGGCACGAGGATTGGGATTACGGCAAGAAGGTTGACTACGAATTCGCCGTTTTCGCACCGGAGCATTATACGGTGCTGGCCGGGCTTTTCGACCTGAATAACCCGAAACTGCTGATGGGCATGTCCTCCTCGGACTATTGCTACTCCATCATCGCCCCGCATATCGGCTGGGCGAATATCGCGCACGCTACCGAGGGCATCCTGGCCGACCTTCCCAAGGTATATCAGCTTCCGTCCAAGGCCGAGAACAACGCCCTTACGCAGGAAGACCTCGACCTGTTGCATTCGCTCAAGGAGCCGTTCTACGCCGAGGCCTGCGAGGCGATGCAGGCGCGTGTACGCAAGGAGCTGGAGTCGGTGAAGGATGTTCGTATCGAAACGACGCCCGAGGTTGCCGTCGACAAGCTGTTCGATGCGATTGTAGCGCCCTACAAGGGCAAGGTGGTGTTCGTCGATTTCTGGAACACGTGGTGCGGCCCCTGCCGGGCTTCGATCAAAGCGAACGAGCCGCTCAAGAGCGGGGAACTGAAGAGCGACGACCTGGTGTGGATATACATCGCCAACGAGACCTCGCCGCTGGTCGCCTACAAGACCAGCATCGCCAAAATCGCGGGCAAGCATTACCGGCTCGACGACGCACAGTGGAAATACCTTTGCGAGAAATTCCAGATCGACGGCATTCCGTCCTACGTGCTGGTCGACCGCGACGGCAGCTATGAGCTGCGTAACGACTTCCGCGACCACGACCTGATGAAAAAGACGCTCAAGGGGATGCTCGAATGACTTTGCGGGAGCCTGCCGGTCGTCGGGAACAGTTTTTCCCGCCACGAGTCGGCCCCGCTCCCCGGAAAGCCGGAATTCCGGATCGACGCTTCCGGATCGACGAAAATGCAGAAGGCCGTTCGCAGGAACGGCCTTCTGTATTTTCCGGGTGGCAGCCTGGTTTCACAGGCTCCGCCATCGAGCTGCGTCCGCTTCGGCGGGATGGAACCCGGCCCTTTGCAGGACGCGATGCGAGGCGCGGTATCCGGTTCGGTCTCGGCAGTGATGTGCCGGACACCGGGCTGTTGCTTCGCCCAGGCGCACAATGCCCGGACGGTTTCGGTCATGTAACCCTGTTTTTCAAAGGCTTTTCCAGTCCGTAGCCGATCTCTACCCTTCCGTCGGCATCCGCCGCCCCTTTGAAGCAGGCCGATCCGGCAACGGCACCGCCATCCCGTAAGATCAGGAACCAGAAGGTGTGGAAGAGGTGATTGCCGGGGTCGGCGGCGGCAAGTGCGTGCTGCACGCTGCACGCGACGATCCGGCGGAAGTCGCCGCGCGGGCTTCCGGCTGTGCAGCGGCAATCCAGTTCCTTTCCCAGTGCCGGAATGTCATACAGCCAGAGCCCCAGCTGCCGGGGTGTCAGCGGAACGATCCGGAGCCTTTCGGTCGTGAGAAGCATCGAAGTGCCGCGGCGGCCTCTACTCTTCCGTCCATTTGTCGGCGACCAGTTTCAGGAACCAGTCGGGGACGCGGCACGGGCGGCGTGTGTCGCTGTGGATGAAGCCCAGTTGCGTCATGCCCGTGTTGAGCAGCTCGCCCTTCTCGTTGTAGATTTCGTAGAAAAAGTTGATGCGCGCCGTGGGCAGTTCGCGGAGCATGATGCGCACGGTGAGCAGCTCGTCGTAGTAGGCCGGGCGGTGGTATTTGGACTGCACCTCGAGGATGGGCATCATGATGCCCCGCTTCTCGACTTCGGCGAAGGACATGCCCAGATAGCGGAGCAGTTCGCTGCGTGCGGCTTCGTAGTAACAGATGTAGTTCGAATGGTGGCAGATGGCCATCTGGTCGGTGTGCTTGTACCACACGCGGATTTGGCAATCGTAACTCAGCATGGTGCTTAAAAGGTTAGGACGGCACGCCCGTCGGGGCAGCCGTCGCGGATTATCAGATTTTGTGATGTGTCGACAGTCAGCCTTGCAGGCCGGCCGCCGATGCGGACTTGGTACGACCCTGCGGGCGGCAGGAGCTTGAGGGGGTCGTCGGTGCGGATGCGGCCGGCCGCCGCCGTCCCGATGACGAGGTAGGGATGCGACAACAGGCGGGCTGCACGGGCCATGTCGCCCTGCGCCACCAGGCGGCGGATGACGGTGGAGCTGACCTTTTCGGCGTCCACGTCGCATTCGCCGACTTCCACGACCTCCAGTCCAAAGCCGTGGCTGCCCAGATAGTCGTAACTGCCCTGCTTGTCGCGCCCGAAGCGGTGGTTGAAGCCCACGACCAGCGTTTCGGCGCCGATGCGCCCCACGAGGTAGTCGCGGATGAACGTGTCGGGCGCGAGGGCGCTGAATGCCTTGTCGAACGGGATGACGATCAGGTTGTCGATGCCCTGCTGTCCGAGCAGGTATATCTTCTCTTCGAGCGAGGTCAGCAGCCGCAGGCCGTCGGCCCGGCCGAGCGTCACGCGGGGATGGGGTTCGAACGTGAGTACGACGCTCTCGCCGCCCTGTGCGCGGGCCCTCCCGGCAACGGTGCGCAACAGGGCCAGGTGTCCGCTGTGCACGCCGTCGTACGATCCGACGGTGACCGTCGGACGGACGAAATGCGGGAGTGCATCGAACCCGTAAAAAACCCGCATGTCCGCTTGCCCGGCAGCCGGCCGGTGTTCCGTAAGGTCGCCGTGTATGTCGAGGTTGCCTGTTTCTCCGCCCTCCGCTGCGTTTTTTCCTTCGAGTCGCATCATGCGTTGCTGCTGTTGCTTTCTTCGTTCTCCTTGACGAAATAGGCCACCTTTTCGAGCAGCGTGGTGATGTCGTAGTTCTCGACGACGATGCCCTGCGGGAAATTCAGCGGCGTGGAAGTGAAATTGAGCACGCCCTTGATGCCGGCGTTGATGATCGGCACCACGAGCCCCGGGGCGACCTTCGTCGGCGAAGAGACGATGACGATGCTGATGTCCTGGTTTTCGACCATGTCTTCGAAGGTGTCCATGTGGTAGCACGGGATGCCGTCGATGGTCTTGCCGACCTTCTCGGGGTCGACGTCGAAGGCGGCCGTGATTCTCAGCTTGAGCCCCTTGCCGTTGAAGTATTTGGTGATGGCCTGTCCCAGGTGTCCCATGCCCAGCACGGCGATGTTCATCTGCGAGGGGCTGTCGAGTATCTTGCTGATGTACTCGATGAGCACCTGTACGTCGTATCCCTTTTTCGTATCGCTCGAAAAGCCGATGAGCATCAGGTCGCGGCGCACCTGCACGGCCGTGATGCCGTGGATGCCCGCCAATACGTGCGAGAAAATATGCGTAATGCCCTGCTTGTGGCTGGCCAGGAGCGTACGGCGATATTCGCTCAGCCGCTCGATGGTTTTTTCGGGGATCGAATTGGTCAATGCTGCCATAGAGGTCGCTTTATTCGATGGTTATCGTAAAGTCGCTGTTGTAGTTCACCCGCGTCCAGTTGCGGTTGACGTGGTTGTCGCGCTGCTCGCCCTGGCCGAAGAGATAGGTGGTTTGCAGCGGCGTATAGCTGCGCCCTTCCAGGTCGTATTCGATGTCGTTGTACATCGCGGGGCAGAAGATCAGCGCGGCGTCGTAACCGCGGTAGGAGTAGAGCGAAGGCAATGCGCCGAAGGCGCGGATATAGGCACGGTCGAAATCGAGGATCGCCTGCGAGTCGCGCTTGGCGTGGTAGGTGGAGATGAACACCACGCGGTCTTTGAAGAATACCGTGCGGTCGAGGTTGCCGTAGCGGTTCCAGCGGGTGTTGCCCAGCACGACGAAGCGCGGAGCCGTGCGCCCGCGGCCCGTGATGCTCGTATCGGCCGAGGCGATAGCCGCGAGGATGCGCTCGACCTCGACCTCATCGTCGGTCATGACGACGAAAACATTGTCCTGGCCGTTATCCAGCAGCGGCGTCAGGTCGCCCGGATTGTTGGAGGAACGGTTCGACGGGTGCACATAAGTATAGGTATACTTCCGGTAGTCGGAATCGCCCAGCAGGGCGAGGATCTCGGATTCGAAGTCCTTGTCCGTGCTGTCGCTGTAAATCAGCGTCACCTGTTTGTCCCCGTTCACCAAGTCGGCGACCTTGTCCCATTTGTGCGACGGGTCGGGTGCCATTTGGAACAGGGCGTCGCTGTTCATCCCCGTGATGCTGGCCAGCGGCGAGACGACGGGGACGTCGTGCTCCTCGGCATAGAGGATGACGGGATGGAGCCCCTCCTCGTATACGGGGCCGACGATCAGCCCGGTGCCGGCGAAGGCGTCGCTTTTGACGAATTCGCGGATCGCATCCACATTGCGGGCCGTGTTGTAAAGCGTGAGGTCTATCGAGTGGCCGTATTTCGTCCGCACGCTGTCCAGCCCCAGCAGGAAGCCCTGGTAGAATTCGAGGTAGTTGCCGTTGGGCTCGTTGCCGACGGCCATCGGCAGCATCAGTGCCACCTTGAGCGGTGCGCTGCGGCGCAGGGCGCGGAATTCGACCTGCTTCGGCCTGCTGCCGGCAAAGATCCCCGGGAGTGAGTCCTGCACTTGCAGGCTGTCGGCCTGCGGGCCGTTTTCGGCGGCTGCGAGCTGTTCCGCAGAGCCCGGCACCTTGATGATCGCCCCGGCTTTCAGGTCGGCGGGTTTCAGCCCTCCGTTGAGCGTCCCGAGCCGATCCTCGGTGATGCCGAAGCGGCGCGAAAGCGAATAGAAGGTTTCGCCCGGTTTCACGATGTGGTAGGCGAAACCCTCCTCGGCTACGCTGTTGAGCGAATTGCGGTAGGCCTCCCACTGCTCCCTCGTGCCGGCCTCGTCTTCGGAGCCGATCTCCTTCTTGCGGATCAGGATGCGCTCCCCGAGGCGCAGGTGCACCGGGTCGAGGTTGGGGTTGTCCTCGATGACGGTCTGGATCGGGATCTCGTATTTGCGCGAGATGCCGTAGAGCGTTTCGCCCTGCGTCACGGTATGGATGTCGAAGGTCTTGCGCAGTTTGCGCTCCGACTTGGGCTGGGGGACGTCCGATACGAAGGGGATCTTGATGCTCTCCCCTGCGCGCAACCCCTGCGCTGCCGCGGGGTTATGTTGCAGGATGACCTTCTCCCCCACCTCGTAGGCCTTCGAAAGCCCGTAGAGCGTTTCGCCGGGCTGCACCGTGTGGACGTAGAATTTCGAGCCGTTGATATACACGATCGTCCCGGATTTCTGCACCGCAAGGGCGCACAGGCTCCACAGGAGCAGCAGGGCTGTCGCACAGAATCGCTTCATCGTCATTTCGTTTTTTCGCGCATACGGATCTCCGTGATGACCTTCTTGGTGTAGAGCGGGAAGTCCCCGTTCATCATCCATGCGTAGTAGCTCGGCTCCGCGCGGAAGACCTCGGCGACGGGGCGCCCCTTGTACTTGCCGAACCCGAAGACCTCCTCGCCCTTTTCGTTGAAAAGGATGCGCCCGGCGTAGTCAGCCGCCTCGCCGCGGGTCGAGAACTCGGCCAGTTTGTCGATGTCGTTCTCCAGGTCGGGGTAGCGTTCCAATTGCGCCATGAGCACTTCGTAGGTCGCCAGCGTATCGGCCTCTGCCGAATGGGCGTCCTCCAGATCCTTGTCGCAATAGAATTTATAGGCCGCCACCAGCGTGCGCTGTTCCTTCTTGTGGAAGATGTTCTGCACGTCGACGAAACGGCGGCGTTTGAAATCCACGTCGACGCCCGCCCGCAGGAACTCCTCGACCAGCACCGGCAGGTCGAAGCGGTTGGAGTTGAAGCCGCCGAAGTCGCAGCCGCGGATGAACTGTTCGAGCGATTTGGCGACCTGCGCGAAGGTCGGGCAATCCCTGACGTCTTCGTCCGTGATGCCGTGGATGGCCGTGGCTTCCGCCGGGATATGTATCCCGGGGTTGAGCTTGCGGGTCTTGACGATCTGCTCGCCGTCGGGCATCACTTTGACCATCGAGATCTCGACGATGCGGTCTTTGGCCGTGTCCACGCCGGTGGTTTCGAGGTCGAAGAAGACGATCGGGCGCTTGAGGTTTAACTTCATCTGCCGGGCGTTATGCGTTGATCATCATCGGCATGAGCAGCATGAGCGTCGCGCTGGTCTGCTTGTCGTCGTAGACGGGTTTGAATACGCCCGCGCGGGTCGAGTCGGCCAGTTCGACCACCACGGTCGGGGTGTCCATGTTCGAGAGTATCTCGACCAGGAACGTCGATTTGAAACCGATCGAGATCGGCTCGCCGTCGTAGCTGCACGTGATGGTCTCGTTGGCCGAAACCGAGAAGTCGATGTCCTGCGCCGTGAGGTTGATCCGGTTGTCGCCGATGTCCA
>ENA-OYZK01000443-OYZK01000443.1-human-gut-metagenome-genome-assembly--contig:-NODE-443-length-12950-cov-3.637301_pt1 | contig 12950 bp, 9 predicted proteins | sample MGYA00244200_ERZ653484 | MGnify/ENA primary metagenome ERZ653484 (study PRJEB26926, sample SAMN06165109) | human gut metagenome | biome: ENVO:00009003; feature: ENVO:2100002; material: ENVO:00002003...
CGGTAGAACCGGTCGAAGTCAAGCGCTTCCCCCTCGTGCCACATCTGTTCGGACAGAGCGAGGATGCGGGGGAAAAGTCGTCGGTCTATCATTCGTTCCGTGACTCCGTCGTCGGTCCATAATGCGCAGCTCATGCCAAGTATCAGCGGATTTTTCTCGCTGATGGCTTTGTCGGAAGGGTTGTTCAGATAGACATCTTTCAAGTCGAACGTACGTGCTTCCGTATATCCTTTCCACGGGGTGACGGGGAAGTTCAGATACGTATAGTAGTTGGAACTGCAAATGACCGGATAATGGTGTTTGACGGCGTTTCTGAGCGCGAGGTCTTTGTGTCCCCGATAGTTCCACCACTGGATAACGGTATTGTCCGGCAACGGGTAGCCGTCATGATAGACTACGTCGCCCCAGAAGATGGCTTTCCGTCCTTTCGACTTCAGATAGTTTGCCATTTGCGCAGAGAACCATAGCTGGAGGTCGTGACTGTCTTTGAGTCCTTCTGTGGTAATCCTTTTCCGGCAATCCGGGCATTGATCCCAGTTGCCTTTCGGGGCTTCGTCTCCGCCCAGATGTATGTAGGGAGAAGGAAAGAGGGCGCATACTTCATCCAGTACGTTTTTCAGGAAACGGAGAGTTCCGTCTTTTCCTGCACAAAATATGTTCTGGGTAAATCCGCTTTGCGGTATCTCTACCGGCAATCCGAAACAACCGAGCTCCGGATAGGCAGAGAGAGCAGCTTCGGCATGGCCCGGCATATCTATTTCGGGGACGATGGTGATATTCCGTTGACGGGCATATTCGATGATGTCCCGTATTTCTTCCTGTGTATAGAATCCCTGCTGTTCTTCTCCTTTGCCTACCGAACCGCCAGTCCGGGTGAGGTGCGGATATTGCTTGATTTCGATGCGCCATCCCAGTCCTTCTGTCAGATGCCAGTGGAAGTAGTTCATTTTGAGCAGTGAAGCCATGTCGATATACTTTCTGATGGTGGCAATCTTCTGGAACTGACGTCCGGAGTCCAGTAAGAAGCAGCGCCACTGTGTGCGGGGATAGTCCGTCACGCTTGCGCAGGCAAAGGTGATAGATCCTGCTGAACCGGCTGCCCATTGGCGTAGCGTTTGTACGGCATAGGTGAATCCTCCTTTGTCGGAGGCGCTGATTACCATCTGTTGCGGATGAATCTTGATCCGGTAACCTTCGGGGGGCAGGGATGAGTCGGTTATCCAGCAGATATCGGCTTTGGATTCTTTTTTTTGCCATTTGATGGGAGTGCGGGAGAGTACTTCTTCTCGAAAAAGGTTTAGATAAAAAGCGGTAGTGTCTTCGGCGTACATAGAAACCTTTTTCCCTAAAATCAGGTTGCCTGTCTGCATTTCCACTTGATTGGGGGTAGGAAATACGATTTGGGCGCGGACGGCGACTGTGTACGATAGAAGAAAGAGAGCTGTAAAAATTAGGTGCTTCATGGGGTACAGTGTGTTTATTTAGATTTTGTAAGAGTCGGCAAAAGGATTACCCGTATTAGTCTGATGTCTCAAAAATACGAATAAATTTCAAATACTCAATTATTCTTTTGAGTAAACTTACGAAATCAATACAGTTAAAAAGGGAAGAGGCAGTGTCAAATATCAAGGTCTTTCAGCCACGCTAATGACGAAATGCTTGTCCTGTCATTGGGATGACTGTCAAGAAGAGCCAATATTTGCCACAGCCTCTTCCGGTTAGTTCCGGATTATCCGGTTGGTGATGGATTACCGGTTAATTTCCTTCCTCCCATCCCGGATTCTGTTCGAGTTGGGGATTCAGTACCCGTTCGTTGCGTGGAATAGGGTTGAGGTAATAGTAATCCGGCCATAGATGATTCTGTTTCGGATGGAATTCGAGATATCCTTCGGAGCCGCCGCCGTCGATAGTCACATTGGTTCCTGCCGTGAAGTCGGATGCACGTACGTATTGTCCGAGTTTCTTCTTCAGTGCATAGTGGCATTTCTTCCATCTTCTCAGGTCGTCGAAACGGAATCCTTCGGAGAACAGTTCGATGCGTCGTTCCCGTCGTATTTCCCATAATAGCGGACTCACTTCGTAGTCGTTGGGATAATCCGGATTTCCGAGATCACGTTTCGGGTCGAAGGCTGAGTTTATTTCCGAGACTTTCATGAGTTTTACATTGGCACGCGGGCGCAGTTTGTTGATTGTGACGTCGGCAACTGTCTGGTCAAACTCGCCGAGTTCGCACATGGCTTCCGCGTAGTTCAGCATGACTTCTTCGATGCGGAAAATAGGCATATCCGTCTCTTCATTTCGTTGGCTGCCCATGCTCAGGTAGCAGCAATAGTATTTCCAGTTGTTATATCCGAAGGCAGACTTGTACCACGGCTGGTTCTCCAGATAGAAGTCAAAGTGAGGCGATGCACCCAAAATACCACCGTCATATCCTTGACGGAATGGCAATAACTTCTGTCGTTCTTTGCTGGTGCCGTACCCGATTCCCATGCGGACGGTGAGGCTGTCGATAAAACTGCGGTCTTTGGAGTTATCCGTAAATTTCCATTTATTGTCCCAGGCTGTGCTGGAAGCCGAACGGTCTACCCGGTAAGGAGGAGTGACGTGCAGCCACAAACGATGGTCACGGTTGCTGAACTCGTCGTATATATCCTTGTCACCCAGATAGGCGTCACTCGTCCAGCGTGGCTTTCCGTCCGTGCACAGGTAACTGTCCACTAAGTCGCGGGTCGGATTGTAAAAGGAGGTGGCGGTCGTTCCCCCGATGCTGACAGCGTGCACTACACCGACAGCATCCGAATATTCTCTGTACAGAATGACGCCGGTAACATCTTTCAGTTCCAGTGAACAGAACAGATCGTCGTAGCAGTCCGCCACGTTCGGATAAGTCTGTATCAGTTCAGCGGATACCCGTTTGCATTCCCGCAGATAAGTTTCGGCGTTGTTGAGTCCGTGATATTTGCGCCAGGTACCTTCGAAAAGGCAGAAACGGGAGAGTAAAGCCTGTACACAAGCCTTGTTGATGGTGTTTCTGCCTTCTCCGTTCACGTTGATATTCTTTTCGGCAAATTGCAGGTCTTCCAGAATGTGACCGGCTATTTCATCTCTGGAGGCACGAGGGCCTTTGATCAGTTCTGTTTCGTCGTCGCTCAGCACATGATCAATCCAGGGTACGCCACCGTAAGCCGACAGGAGAGACAGGTAGCGGTAACTACGGAAAAAGTAACCGACGGAACGCCAGTTCGCCTTTTCTACATCCGTCATTTTCGAACCGTCAATGCGGTCGAGCATCAGGTTGACCCTCCGGATATAGCTGTAATAGTTCCAGGAAGTATTGTCTTTCTTGTCGGGGATGGTCACCAGTTTTCTGATCCAGTTGCTTTCGCTGGTTCCTCTTGTCTGGTTGTACGAGATGTCGTCCGTAGAATTTTCCGAGCCATAGCCCAATGAAGGCAGGGTTTCATACAATCCCCAGGCGTATGCCTTGAAATTGTCGTATGTTTCAAAAGCCGTTTCGGCAGTCGGGTCTCCCAAAGGATACCTTTCCAGGAAATCGTTATTGAGACAGCTTGCTAACAAAACTGTACATATAAAGATTAAATATTTTCTCATAATACATTGGTTATTAGAATGTAACATTGATACCGAAAGAGAATTTTCTCATGAACGGATATTCCCAGGCACCTTTTGACAGCATATCGGTTTCCAGTCCTTCCGGCAGGTGATCCCACGTGTAGAGGTTCTCTCCGCTGAAGAATACTTTCACATCGTCGAAGTAGAGACGCTGGGACCATACTTTGGGCAAGGTATAGGAAAGCGTGATGTTTTGCAGTTTCAGGTAAGAGGCGTTGGCGAGATACTTCGACTGTTTCCAGTGGTTGTAGCTTGTGTTTACCCCGTCGTTGGAATACACACGCGGATAATAGGCATTGGTGTTAGTCGGAGTCCAGAAGTCGAGAGTTTCTTTGAACAGGCTTCCCCAGCCTCCGGTAGGCCATGCGATCTGGTCGGTGCGCCAATAATCCCGTTTGCCTACGCCTCGGAGGAAGATAGAGAGGTCGAGTCCTTTCCAGCTGATTCCTGCGGTGATGCCGTAGTGGAAACGCGGAGTCGAGTTACCGATGATACGCTGGTCGCCGGGATTGTCGGCGGTTCCTTCGCCGCTCCAGATGGTTTCGGTATCGTCATCGAAGTTCTTATACAGCACGTCTCCCGGAAAAACTTTTCCTGCTCCTTTCGGAATGGGGATTCCCGGTTTTAGTGTACCGTCTGCGTTGAAGTCGTCTTCCGTGTAGAAGCGGTCGGTGACATATCCCCAGATTTCTCCCATTTTCATACCCTTGCGGTAAATCTTGTCGCCTAGCAGGTTGGTCTCATTATTGTATTTCGTGATTTCACTTTGTGAGTCGTACAGGTTGAATCCGATCCGGTAGCTCCAGTCCTTGTTGATGCGGTCTCTCCAGTTCAGTTCCAGTTCCCAGCCGTACGTTTTCAGGTCGGCGGCGTTCTGTTTGGCGGCGGTGGCTCCCACTACCCATGGTAGGTCCATACCGGGCGCCAGCATGCCTTTGGTGTCGCGGCGATACCAGTCGAAAGTTCCGTTAAAGCGGTTGTCGAAGAATCCGAAATCGACTCCGAAGTCTAGTGTATATACCTTTTCCCACGAGAAACTGCTGCTGACCATTGCCGGTGCATTCAGTGTAGTCGTCTTTTGTCCGTCCACCAGCCATTCCGTCAAGTAAGGTGACATGGAAGGGATGTAGGGATAGTTTTCCGGAGTGTTGTCCGGCTTCAGTATGATCTGGTTGCCGATAGAGCCCCATGAGGCACGTAGTTTCAAGTTAGACAGGAAGCTTTTGGTATTCTTCATGAATGCTTCTTCCGAAATGCGCCATCCGGCGGAGAAGGAAGGGAAGAAACCGAAACGGCTGTCTTTGGGGAAACGGGAAGTACCGTCGTAGCGTCCGTTGGCTTCGAACATATATTTACCGTCGTAAGTGTAATTGACACGGTAGAACAACCCTCTGATGGCATATTCATCGAAACTGTCGGTGACGGATGCCGTTCCGGTAGAACCGGAGAGCGACGGCAGATTTTCCAGTAATACATCCGTGCGCTGCGACCATTGCGATTCCTTATGGCTCTCTTCCTGATTGTAACCACCCATAATAGCGATATCATGTTTACCTATTGAAAAGTCATAATTGGCGAATGCGTTAATAGCGTTGTAATTGGTGAATCCTTGCGTCAGGGCATAACGTGAGTTCTCTACATTGTTGAGCAGCCCTGTAAAGTTGAATCCTATATACTTGTATTTGTTGACGTACATCCGGTTGTACTCGGTGATCCGGTTGTAGGTATATTCACCTGTTATTTTCAGTCCTTTCAGCGGAGAGATGATGACACGTCCCAAAGTACGCAGGTTGGTCTTCTTGATCACCCTCGGTTCTCCGTAGCGTACGAAAGTAGCGGACGTTTCGGCAGGATATTCGATGCCGTCTTGTTCGTATGGCAGGATGTTGTGGTAGGACGGCAAGTACATGGCACTTCCCCAGACACCGTTTCGTCCGCCTTGCTCCACTTTGTTCTGGGTGGAGTTCGCGTATCTGATATCCAGTTGGGTGGTCAGCCACTTGTTTACGTCGACACTCAGGAAGCTGGACATATTGATACGGTCGAATTTGTCTTTGTCCGTTACCAGAATGCCGTCCTCACCGGTATATCCCAGGCTTAGTCGGTAGCTGGTACGCTGGCTGCCTCCCGATACGGAGAAGCTGTGGTTCTGCATGAATCCGAAGTTATCCATCATATCGGCAAACATATCATTCTCCCGCATCAGGAACAGGTTGCCCTGATCGTCGAAAATATATCCGTTCGGATAATTGGAAGGATTCGCCTGATAGTCTCGTATGTAGCCTTCCCATTGGGTGATGTTTTTTCCGTCTACATAGGTATCGTTTGCCCATCCCATTTCCTTGTACGCCAGTACCGATTCCAACGGACTTGCTTTCTGCGGAAGCTCCGATGCTTTCGAGAAAGAGAAGTTGTTGTTGTAATTGAATCTGGGAGCCATGTCCTTTTTACCCTGCTTCGTAGTAATCAGAATCACACCGAAAGCTGCGCGGGCACCGTAGATAGCTGCGGAAGCGGCATCCTTCAAAATAGAGACAGATTCAATATCCTGCGGATCAATCATGTTGATATCCATCGGTACGTTGTTGACCAATACGAGAGGCTCACCACCATTGATGGAGGTTGTTCCACGGATATTGTACGTCATGTCGTCTCCCGGAGTTCCCGTTGTCGATTCAATTTTTAGTCCCGGCACGACTCCTTGTAGGGCAGCCGAAACGTTGGTAATCGGGCGGTCGCCCAACGACTCTTTGATATTTACAGAGGCTACAGCGCCGGTCATATTCACTTTTTTCTGTGTACCGAATCCGATGACTACCACTTCATCCATAGTCTGGGTATCTTCCTGTAGCTGTATGTTGAAAAGTGTCTTGTTTTTGACTGTTACTTCTTGTGTGACGTAACCGATATAAGTAACCCGTAACTTGCTGTTGGCAGGCACTTCCAGTGAGAATTCCCCGTTCATGTCGGTAATGGTCGCCTGTTTGCTGCCGTCGACCAGAACGTTTGCTCCAATTAGAGGTTCACCTTGCGCATCTGTTACGGTTCCCCGTATTTTTATGGACTGCTGGGTAGAAGTAGTGTTGTTGGGGGCTGCTTCTGCCTTTGCCGGGACAGGAATGATAATAATATGCTTACCTTCTTGCCTGTAAGTGAATCCTGTTCCTTTGAGTACGGAGTTCAGAACGGAAGAGACTGCTTCCCTGACAAAATTGGCGCTGACCTTTTGTTTCACGTCCAGTTTCGTCTGATTATAAGCGATACTAAAATCGGTCTGATCTTCAATGATTTCGAATACTTTTAATAGAGGTTGGTTTTTCATAGATACTGTTATTGGCTGATTTTGCCCATAGGCTATGTTATAAAAACATAAAGCGAATAACAATATATAAAATTTATGAATTTTTACGGGATAACCTATGCCCGACAATTTATAAAATTTCATACTTTTGTGAGTTAATCATTAATACTAATTTAAGTGTACACAACTAATTTAAATGAAGTAATTTTGATTTGGGGGAGTTGGTATCCGCGAAATATCGACTCCCTTTTTTCTGTCTATCGGCCTCCTTTCTTATTTAGGGGTGAATAAATTAAGAGAATGTTCTCGTCTTCGACTTTATAGTCTATGTTTCCTATGGTTTTGGTCACGATATTCATGATCTCCTTGATAGGAGCTTTTTGTTTGAACTTGATGGTATATACATCGGTGGTAGCCAGATGCGGAGGGACGATGATGTGTATGTCGTATATTCTCTCTATCGTAATGAAAATATCGCTGAGAGTCATTGCCGCAAAGTTCAGCTCGCCTCTGGTCCAGCCGGAGTAGACAGAGGCGTCGATAATCTTTTTATTAAATTCTCCGGACGGGTTATCATATTCCAGTTGCTCGTTCGGTGTGAGGGTGATGATATCCTCATTGTTTGCTTTCTGAACGACTACGGAACCCGATTCCAAAGTAGTGGTTGTCTTCTCGTCTTCTGCATAAGCGTGTACGTTGAATTTAGTTCCCAATACTTTTACTTTCAGATGGTTGGTCTTGACGATAAATGGATGTTGCTTGTCTTTCTTTACGTCAAAATTGGCTTCTCCTATCAGATATACCGAACGGATATCCCCGGTGAACTTTTGCGGATATACCAGTAAAGTTCCTGAGTTGAGGTATGCTGTGGTGCCATCGGGCAAGGTAACCTGTTTTTGTTCGCCTCTGGGCACATAGTACTCGACAAGTTCTGTATGCTCTTCATTCGATTGTATATATAGGTAGGATGCCACCATAGAGAGCAGGGGAACCAGTAATACAGCCGCCACCTGCAGCCATTTGCGCAAGGTATACCTTGCAGTTGCCTTCCGCTGTCGGGGGGCCATTTTCCTGCGGAAGTTCTGATAGGAACGTTCGGTACCTGCATCGGCCTTGAAATTCTGGGCTTCCCATAATTCCATCAATGCTTCATCTTTTTCTGCCTGTTCAGTGGAGTCGACAAGCCATTTCCATAACTTCTCTTTAAGTTCCGGACTGAACTTATCGGAAGTAAAGTTTTTAATTATTTTATGAGCGTTCGACATATTAGCGCATTTTAGGTGTGGTTACATATGTAAGATACGTAACTGATTAATAACGCACAGCCTCTATGCTACTTTTTTTTAGAAAAATAAAATAAAGGTTATGAATAATGCTTTTCGGATGTCGGTAAGTGCTTGTGAAAGGTGGTTCTCTACTGTTCGTTTGTTGATGCTTAGTTCGCGGGCTATTTCTTCGTTGTTAATTCCTGATTCCCGGCTCATCTTATATATTTTCTGTCGTTGTGGAGGCATTTTTTCTACAACCATTGTCACCAATAGTTCGAGTTCTTTGAGATGGATGGTGTCATCGGTTTCGTTGCTTTCCTGTGGCGGGCTATGCTTTTCAGTTTCTTTCTGCTGATAGTTTCTGAACAGTAGTGTGCGTTCGATGTGCCGGTATACCGCATTTTTGGAAATGCGGAAAAGATAAGGTTTAAGGTTATTGATGGTATGGAGAGATGAGCGGTTGTTCCATAACGTAAGAAAGATGTCCTGCGATAAATCTTCGGCCTCTTCCTGCGATTGCAGTAGTCCGTTGATAAACCCTTTGATGCGGGGATAGTAGTATAGGAAGAAAGTTTTAAAGGCTTTCTCATCTCCTTCGCTAATAGCCTTCAGAAGTTGTTTTTCGTCAAAGGTTTCCATTGGGGGTATTTTTTTGTAAATGCTGTAAACCCTGCAAAAATAAGTAAATTTTGTATCGAACCCCGTTTATTAACATAAAAAACTCTTTCGGCTAGTATAAAATTAGTTCAAAATCTGCGTAAATAGGAAGATGATCACTGATTCCTCCCTGATATTTCATTCCTTTATAGGTACGGAAAGGTTCGTCGTCACCGTATTTCTTGTCTTCAGTTAATAGAAAGGGGAGGCGGGCAACAGTTGCCTTGTCTTCACCGGTGAAGAATTTAGAGGAAGCATCGAGTAAGTTGCCGGATACAATCAAATGGTCGAGTAATCCCCATTCTCCGTGATATTTATAAGAGCCAAAATGGCGGGATGTTGCTTTTCGGGCAAGCAGATGGTAGAGCTTTCGGGGATTTGGGAAGGTGACTGACTGTTGGGGATCAGTAGCTTCTAAGATCTCCTTGATGGATTTATTGGTTGGGTAGTCATTGAAATCTCCCATGATAATCAGTTGCGGATGAAGGCGGATGTTCAGCAGACTGTCGGCTTCTGTGCGTAGTATTCGGGCGGCGTGTAGCCGGTAAGGTTCTGATTCCTTGGCTCCACCGGACCTGGAAGGCAGATGGCAGACGATTACATCAAGTGTATCTCCGGTTAATAATAGTCCGCTGACGTGCAGTAAATCTCTTGTGGGGCGATGATGTTTGAATGAGGGAATGGGGATAGACCGGAAAGATAATAATTTGAATAGGTCACGTTGATATAATAAAGCGACATCAATTCCTCTCAGATCGGGAGAACTTGTCATAACATACCGATACCCCAGTTCCTTTAAAGGAGAACGTCGTGTGAGGTCACGTAGTACGCTGTCGTTTTCTACTTCACAAAGACCTACAAGGGCGGGTGGATTCCATTCACCGACGGCAGTGATGACACGGGCCATATCGGCCAGTTTCTTCTTGTACTTGGTGTAGTTCCAGTGACGGATGGCGTCGGGGAGAAATTCGTTATCGTTCTTTAGTGTGTCGTGGTGAGTATCAAAGAGGTTTTCAACATTCCAGCTCATGACACGAAAGGGGATTCGTTCTTCAGCGGAAGACTTCTTTTGGGAAACAGATTGTTTATTGCTGAACGATTCTTTTTCGATAAGGGAAGTTTGCCTTGTAAAGGATGTTTGCCCTATGATATAAGAGGGTACAAAAAAGAGCATTATAAAAAAGATGACGGTCATAACAAATATTTTTCTGCTATCACCATCATCTTTTCTATGATGTCTTACCTGACTGTTATTTCTTGGCAGGAACATGTGCCAGAATATCCAACAGGTGCTTCCAGAACTTCTCAACGGAAGGGATGTGCATCCGTTCGTCTGGAGAGTGTACTCCGGTGAGGGTAGGTCCGAAAGAAATCATGTCTAATGTCGGATACTTGTCGAGGAACAGACCGCATTCCAGTCCTGCGTGAATTGCTTTCACTTTCGCCTCTACACCGAAAAGTCGTTTGTAAGATTCTGCTGCCACTTCGAGGATAGCCGAATGAGGATTCGGCTTCCATCCCGGATAACCTTCACCGAAGGTCACATCGGCGCCTGCCAGCTGGAAGACGGCACGAACCGTATTCGCCATGTCATTGCGTGCAGATAAGATAGAGCTGCGTTGGCTGGTTTCGATGCGGATAATATGGTTCGGTTTCATTTTGACAGAAGCAAGGTTGGTTGAAGTCTCTACCAGTCCGGGGATATCCTGACTCATGGCATATACACCGTGAGGAGCAGCATACAATGCTTTCAGCAAGCGGGTAGTAGTATCCTGATCGATAGCCATCTTACGGGGAGTTTCCGATTCAAGAACCAGTTTCAGGTCCGGTTCGGTAACGGCCAGTTCGTTTTCTACTTCACTGGTGAAGATATTCAGTTCCGTGCGGACGTCATGTTTGGCATCTTCGGGAACTGCACAGATAGCGTATGCTTCGCGGGGGATGGCATTGCGCAGGTTACCTCCGTTTATTTCGCAGAGATACAGATCCTGACGGTTAGCCATTCGGGACAGGAATCGGTTCAGTATCTTGTTTGCATTGCCCCGTCCCAAGTGAATATCACCACCGGAGTGTCCGCCTTTCAGTCCTTTTACTTCTACTTTGAAGAAGAAATATCCTGCGGGGACTTCTACTTCTTTATAACTAAACTCTGCAACGGAGTCGATACCTCCGGCGCATCCGATAAAGATTTCTCCTTCATCTTCGGAGTCGAGGTTCAGCAGAATATCACCGCTCATGAAACCTTCTTTCAGCTCGAAAGCTCCGGTCAGACCGGTTTCTTCATCTACGGTGAACAGGCATTCCAGCGGGCCGTGCTCGATGCTGTCATCCGCCAGGATAGCCAGTTCGGTAGCTACACCGATACCGTTATCAGCTCCGAGGGTAGTTCCTTTGGCTTTCAGCCATTCTCCGTCTATTTCTGTTTCGATGGGATCGGTGAGGAAGTCGTGCTGTACATCATTGTTCTTTTCACACACCATGTCGATGTGCGATTGCAATATGACAGTCTGAAAGTTTTCTTTGCCCGGAGTGGCAGGCTTTTTGATCAGTACGTTTCCTGCTTCATCTACATTGGTCTCCAGGTTATGTTTTGCTCCGAATGCCTTTAGGTAGGCAATTATTTTCTCTTCCTTCTTGGAAGGACGCGGCACTTGGCAGATTTCCTCAAAATACTTGAATACGCCAGCCGGCTTTAAGTCTTTTTTTTCCATGCTGTTTTTATTTTATAATTAGGAATAGAAGGGCTGTTTTCGCTTCTTCTATTGCTAAATATGGTTAATTTGCTTGACTTATCTGAACTCATTTCTCATTAAAGCCTATCTTTGCACTCACAAAATTAATAGAAATGGTTGAGACTATACTGATAACTTTGTTAATAGTTGCTATTTCCCTGCTATTATTGGGGGTGAAAGTATTCTTTACGAAGGGGGGGAAGTTCCCTAATGGTCATGTGAGCGGTAATAAAGAGTTGCGTAAGAAAGGAATCGGTTGTGCGCAGTCGCAGGATCGTGAAGCACAAAAGAAATCACGTTTTTCTATTGATGAGTTGGAAAAAGCCTTGAACGATAGTATGAACTAATTAATTAAAAACAATATTTTAGAGTTATGAATAGAATAAACTACCTCATGAACGGTTTAGCTGCACTTGCGTTTATCGTTTTATTCTCACAATGCGCCGGCAAAGCTGATAATCAAGTTGCAACTACTCCGGCTTCGGCTAATGCAGAATTGTCTGGAATGAAAATAGCTTATGTTGAAATAGATACCTTGTTGGCTAAATACAATTTCTGTATTGACTTGAATGAGGCTATGGTAAAGAAGAGCGAAAATGTTCGCATGACGCTGAACCAGAAGATGACAGCTTTGAACAAAGAAAAACAGGAATTCCAAAAGAAATATGAAAGCAATGCTTTCCTTTCACCCGAAAGAGCTCAGCAGGAATACAATCGTTTGGCTAAAATGGAACAGGATTTGCAGGAATTGAGCAATAAACTTCAAAATGGCCTGATGGAAGACAATAATGCTAACAGTCTGCTTTTCCGTGATTCTATCAACGCTTTCCTGAAAGAATATAATAAAACTCGTGGATATAGCCTGATCTTCAGCAACACAGGTTTTGATAATCTGCTTTATGCTGATAGTGCATATAATATCACAAAAGAAATTGTAGATGGATTGAATGCTAGATATTCATCTGCTAAGAAATAAAAATGTTTTTTTAGGCCCTTGGGTTTCCTAAGGGCATTCATGATTTTAATAAATTGATGCCTGTTCAAGACTGAGAAGCTTTGAACAGGTTTTTTTATTTCTCTTCTTTTGCTTCTTTCTGTGGAATGCGGAAAGCGGTGTAAAGTTCAAGTACGGCAGCGATAGTCAGGCAGGCAATCCATTCATTTCCGCGAGTGGTAAACATGAAAGCCCCCGTAAGTATCAGCGCAAGTGCTCCGAATATCTGCTGGATACGCAGACGTTTTAATATTTTGCTTTTTCCTTTAACCGGTGTGTTTACTTGTGCCAGAGCAATGAATCCGGCTCCGATGGTATAGCTGTCTCTTATACACATCTCCGAGCCCACGAGACGGAGCTACATC
>ENA-OYZK01000489-OYZK01000489.1-human-gut-metagenome-genome-assembly--contig:-NODE-489-length-11839-cov-4.458248_pt1 | contig 11839 bp, 8 predicted proteins | sample MGYA00244200_ERZ653484 | MGnify/ENA primary metagenome ERZ653484 (study PRJEB26926, sample SAMN06165109) | human gut metagenome | biome: ENVO:00009003; feature: ENVO:2100002; material: ENVO:00002003...
CTAGCTTCGTCGGCAGCGTCAGATGTGTATAAGAGACAGTGGTATCTTACAGACTGTATTCCATTCGTTTACGAAAGTGAAAAACATCCCCGATATTATACCGATAACAGAATTAGTATCCCGATACCGGCAAATTGCAATGCAATATTGTATGACGGCATCAACCGATTCAACTCTGCACTCGACTCATATGTTCATGCTCCTACTAACAGAAAAGAGATATTGCGTATGCAGCCGTATGCAACAGACGAAAAGCTTGTCCGCACAGTAGCTGGTTTTCTGCAAGGTTATTGTTGCATTCCTTCCAATGCTCAAGAACTGGAAAATTATTGTATGATAGGACATTTCTATTATGACATTATAAGATTCTGGTATTGTGTGGCTTTATTGGCTCTATCTTCAGATTCTGCAGCTCTTGACTGTCTGACAAGACTTGCCCATACCCTGATGGAACAAGGTCCGGGAGATCTACATGTTTTATACCGCATACTGTTGCTGCTGCCGGAACAGAGTTCTTTAAACGGACTACGCCAAGAACTGTCTGATTATTATAAGAATACGATTCCAACTCTTATAGCTGCCCAATGGTTGGCAAAAGCAGAGATTCCTTATCCTGATGATTTTGAATGGAACCTATCTTTTCATTTTACTTCTAACGGGGAAATGTTTCCCACATCAAATAATCAAGAAGAAAAGAAAGCATGGTATATCCTAAGAGTTGATATGTTTGGCCCAAGAACGCTTTTCAATGACTACACGCGTTTCACAAGTTATCAAATTTATCTGCGCAATGGTGACCACAGTATTCATGGAAGTTGGAATGAAAAAGACGGTTTCCTTATACGAGATGGAGAATCATTGATGGAGAATGAACTTCATACTCCTACCCTTCTTGTACTCCTAATGCACAGGCTGGCTGAGTATGGTATACGGTTTTCGAAAGTTCCGGCAAGACTGTATACTAGCAAAGGAATATCACGGAAATCTGTAGAAAGTTGGATAAAGGACGTAATGAAAGCGTATGAGGATGATAGGATGCAAGAAACTCGTGACAATGCCCTCGATATTCTCAAATACGAAGGAGATATAGAAGATACGGTAGTAGAATTGAGAAAGAAGTGGGGAGATGTTGTTTCCGTATTGAAGGATAAACGTTTTGATGAAATCGTAAACCAATATTCCTGTTTTTCACATGAGATTGGTATATCTGCCTTAGGACAAGAACTTACAGCTTGCGGATATGCTCTTTACAATTTAGATGAAGATGATATTTATCTGTTGGAACTGATTCCGCAGGCAGAAATGGAAGCTTTTGAGAAGAAATGTCACAAATACGGCCAATATTGCAAACTACTCAAACAGCCGCATCGTGATTTCGGCATACAAGCCAGGCATATTGCTCCACGCAAGCAGATGCCGCGTATGCAAATGGTATGGCCCAATGACAATATCTGCTATATTACAAGAGGCTTTGCCGGTTACTTCGCCTATGGGGAATGGAAACAAGAAAGCAAGACAGAATGGCAAGGAACATTTATAGTCGATTTGCGCGTTGTCCCTCTTCAACCGGTAAAATTTAAAACGAAGAAAATCCATAGTTTTATATATTCGAAAGAACTGGACTTTTATGCTGCATTGTATTCTACCTCTTTAGGAGAAATGCCCGTTGCCGGAAAGAATCCTTTGGAAGCAGAGAAATGGCCGCGTGTGTGTGATTTAAGTGTTTACGATAAATATGAATTCCAGTGGTGCGGACATTATCTTTGTTTGGGGGATGTCCATAGTGCTATTGTTCACACAATGACAGAACAAGGAGTAAAATATGTAAGTCGAATTATTTTACCGGAAGGTTTGATATATGCTCCCAGCTTCGGGATAGATGGAAAGGGAACGTTATATATAGTAATGGGGGAATACAGCCAATCAAAAATTATCCGATATGATGATAATGGGAAATATATAACTATGCCATTTTCCATGTCCGGCTATGAAACATTCTATACTGGCAGCAGCCCTGTACCGAATACAACACGCCTTCTTTTGCTGCATGAATATACAGTAAGTAACAATAGCGGAATATGGCTGGAACCGGGATTGCTCGACCTTGATATGGCAACACAAAGATGCCGTATCGCTCCATTGCATCACATCGGTGACGGTTTATTCAGATTGCGTATATTTTACGAGGACTGGATACTGATAGAGGGAGACCACTACACGAACGGAAACCGTTCCGATTATGCACGCCTTTGGAACTGGAGCACGGATGAAGTTTTGCGTATCCGCCCCGGCGTGTTTGGCAGCGAATCATTCAAGGCTCTTCATGCGTTGCCTGACGGTACTATTGTAGTAAATACACACCAACACACTGATGACATACTCAGCTTGCCGGAAGATTTATGGAATTTTCTTCGTATGGCAAGCCGTCCGAAAAAATTAGGATATTGGCTTAATTACCCGAATCCCTATCCAAACATAGACTATTTATTGCCACCTGTATCGGAAGATGTTAGCCTAATGCTTGCTCCACCATATGTGAAAACACAGATTACCGGGCAACAGCCGGTGGAGAAAATTACTCCAAAGGAATGTTCCACTCTGTCGGTAACAGATGGAGTGGAAATAACCGAAGGCATATTAAAAATTAACGGTCAAAAAATCAGCCTGCCCTTGTCATATACAACAATGGTGAATATTTTCGGCAGAGAGAAAGTCGTATTTACCCATCGGAATATGCAGGACGATAACGGTAAGATGGTACAATATGATAAACGAAGTTTTCTTATTTGGGACAAAGCAGGAGTAACAGCTATCCGAAACGAAGAAAATGTTTATAATATTTCTGTCATATATTTATGGGTGGCTGAGAACAAAAAGTCTATCTTTTCCTTGCCTGCTCCCACCGGACTGTTCGACTGTAAAATTACGGTAGACGGAACCTTATGGTCCAAAAAGGCGGATATGACTACCCGCAGTGGAGAGATGGAAATCGTAGCATCCGCATCGGGCGGTTATATGGAAATTACATTTGCCCGTACCCGCGACCAGAAAATCACTTGGCAGAACTATCGGAAGATAATGGTTGAAAACTTCCAGTATGCACTTATAAAAAGAGATTGCATCAAACAATTGGAGAAGAATATCCGCATAGGTAAACCGACTAAAAATCTGACGGAAAACGTACACCTGTTGGAAGAAATGAGCGAAGCATTTCTGGTTTGCATGATTCAGGCCCTTCATGCCGGATATGCTATGGGACGAGGTGAACGTTATCTGAAAAGCAATATGCTTCTGCCTCTGACAGAAGCAGCAATCAAATGCATTGAACATGGTACAATTAAATCTTCCGATATGCTCTCCGTATATTCGGGTTGCGTGCTTCTCAATTGCGAAAAAATGACTATGAAGCGGTTGAGTGAAATTATGATGAAAAACGGTGTTCGTGATTTTGTATTTGACACACTTATCCGATATCGTATTCCAGATTGGGAAGTTACGGAATATACCGTATTTCCGGAGGTAAAGAAATGGATAACTTCACAAACGAAAAACCGGAACATGACAGAAGCAAGAGCTGCATTACAGAAAATTTCTTGTATTTCAGAAAATATCCTGATAACAGATGCGCTGATTACATCAACATTTTAAATATAAATAGTATGGAAACAACAAAAACAACCGAAAAATTTCAGAGTGTGCATAAAACTTTTAGTTACACTCCCAAAAGTGCATTAACCAATCAATGGTCAAGCCTGGCATTTGGAATAGGTATGGTTATCGTGCCCTTGATTTATCCTTTTGGATTACGTATCAGACGGGCTGTCATCCTCTCTCCGGAAGTCTTGTCTACGATTTTGATTATTTGTGGGGCGCTGCTGCTTTTAATGACATTCTTCAGTATACGCAAGGCACGGGTATTGGCTGCACAGGGAGGAACCGTTACTGTGGATAAAGGACGGGTGACATATCCTGAGGTAAATAAAAACAAAATCGAATATAACTCTTTCCTTATTTCCGACATCAACTATATAAAAGACGATGATGAAGAAAATCAATTTAAAGTAAGTCTTCCTGATAAATACATCGTATTCGAGATCAAATATTTTGCTTCGCAGGAAGATTTTGATGAATTCCGTTCTTTATTTAATTAATCAATTCTTTATAACCTATAACGATTTGATGATTATGAAAAACAAACAATGCCGGTGAAATTAAAATAAAACAATAACTTTTATAGCTTATGACACTATTTGTGGATAAACAAAAAATAACCGGCAAAGAAACGGAGCAGTTGTTCTCAGCCGGAATATCGCTTTTGCTCAGCAAGGCATATCCGGCTGCTTATTCATGCTTTAACCGCATTTCTGATGAAGATTTCAGTGTGCCATACAACAAGGCATTGTGTTGCTTCATGGTAAAGTGGCATGACGAATGTTACAGATTGCTTTGTGAGTCGGAACAGCTTATGTCCGGAAGAAATATTACCCGTGAAGCAGAGTTACCCGAAGCATTTCTCCGTTATGACCATGCCGAAGGGCATCCTTTTCATCCCATGCCGCAAGGTATTCCGGTATCCTTGGCATACAGGCAGTTGCTGTTGTTAAAGGCAGAAACGGCTTTCAGACTACATCTGTATAGTGAAGTCAAGTCTATATCCGCTTGTTTGGGAGGCAAATACAAGCATATTGAGAAACTGATAAATAATATAACTGACAATGATAACTTGTGAAGAAATATATGGCTTGCATACTACTGGTGCATTGAAATCCGCTTTATACGAGGAATATAGGGAGATTCCGCTTGACAGCAGAAACAGCATGCGGAAAAATGATACTCCTTTGCATATGGCTTGTGCATTTGCCGATGAGAATGCGGTGCGCATACTGCTGGAACGTGGAGCAGATGTAAATGTAAGGAATGATGATGGAGACACACCATTATGTGTATTGGCCAGATGTAAGTGTTGCGGGAAAGAAACCACGATTGCCGGTATCGCCGGACTGCTGGTTTCCAAAGAAGCGAGAGTTCCGCGCTCCGGAAAAAATACGACCGCCCTGATTGAAGCTGTGGGTAACCGGCATTTTCTGATGGCGGATATTCTTTTAATGTCCGGTTGCCGCATTGATTCGACCAATTCAAACGGCGACAATGTACTTCACGTCATTTGCCAATCAGCCGGAGACATTGCATACGACATCAAGCGTACAAAAGAAAGGATAGCAGACTTCTCCGAACGGTGGTATTCGGAAAAGGATAAACGGGAAGCATATGAAAACATGGAATATCAGGAAGAGGCAGACAGACAATGCTTTCTAACTGCAAAACGTATTTTAGAAAATGGGCAAATAGATACGGAAGACAAGAATAACATCGGAAAAACCGCTCTTGATATTGCTTGGGAAACAGGAGCACGCAGAATCGGAACACTACTGTCCGGACAAGATCCTGATACAGATGAACTTTCTGCGCTTATCGGAGGCTTGGATGTTTTTCAGGCATTATGGTACAAAGATATGATAGCTTTGGATGCTATTTTGCGATCCGGAATAGAATTGCAAACCGTTTGCGAGGATAAAAAGCTACACGATTTCAAAGGCAGATCACCTTTGGCCTGCACCCTTTTATGGGACAATGCCGAAGCTGCGGAAATGTTGTTGAGAAGCGGGGCAGACCCGGACTTCAAGGATTTGGAAGAGCAGACAGCTTTTGCCGTATGGCTTAAAAAAAGAAAACACGGCAGTGAAAAGAAAGAAGACTGCCTGCATCTTCTTCAGTACTTGATGCAATGCGGATGGAATCCGGAAAAGTCTGCTGATAAGGAAGGTAACACAGCATTGTCTCTTGCCTGCCGGGAAGCTGGATGCGAATTAGGAATTTGGGCTGCCCGATATCTCATAGAGAACGGGGCAGATGTCAATACTGTTAATTTGCAGGGGCAGACTCCGGCAATGAATCTCTACGGAGGATGCTTTTGGAATGGGAACATTCCGCGCATTGCCATCCTGCCGAGGTCATATCCCTATGAAGGACGTTATTGCACGGAAAAAGATGCCGATATGCTTGAAACCCTGCTTGAAGCCGGTGCAGATGTAAATGCAAAGGACAAATGGGGCAATACTTTGTTGCATTACATTGCAGGAAGTTCTCAAAGAGGAGCAAAAGAAGCGGTCGGCTTGGTCATGGACTTTGGGAAACCGGATGTGAATGCCGTGAACAATGAAGGAAAGACCGTTTTAGACATTGCAACGGAAAAGAATGACGAAGCTCTTATAAAATTTTTATTGAAATATTATTGAGAAAAGTATGGATAATAACATGACTTTTTTAAATGCATGCCGTAACGGACAGAAAAGCATCGTACAGATATTCTTGAAAAAAGGAGGTATTGATGTAAACAAACGGGATGCTGAGGGTAATACACCGTTATATTATGCTTGTTTGAAGGGACTTAGAGACATTGTAGGCCTTTTGCTTGACAGCGATGCAGATGTCTCCATTGCAAACAACTGTTCGGAAACTCCTTTACATGCAGCTGTCAGAAGCGGAAACAAGGAAATAATAGGAAAACTGGTACAATATGGAGCGGATTTGGATGCAACAGATAAGGAAGGATGTACACCTCTAATACGTCTTCTCGACAATAAACGTTCTGATGCAGCTTTGTTCTTGATAGAACAGGGCGCAGATACGGAAATAGCGGATAACTCAGGACACAGAGCAATAGATTATGCCACTGCTCACGGGTTACGGGAAATCGTGATATGCCTGTCCGTAGACGGAACAAGCGATGCACACGGAAACACACCTCTTCACCAGGCTGTTTTCAACGGGCAGTCTGAAACAGTCCGTGCATTACTTACCGCTTCGAACGACATGTTGAACACACCCAACGATGAGGGGGAAACGCCGCTGATTATTGCTTGTATGAAAGGAAACCTTACAGTAGCGAAACTATTGATTGCTGCCGGTGCGAACGTGAATAAGTCTCTTCTGAACGGGAATACTCCCCTACACTTTGCAGCCTGGTCGGGAAACAAATTTATTGGCCGGGACTTGATAACGGCAAATGCACAAATGGATATGCAGAACGAACATGGAGAAACTCCGCTCATTCTTGCAGCCAGAGAAGGAAATAACGAGTTTGTCGCACTTCTTGTGGAGCATCAGGCAAATGTGAATCTGGCAGATAATCTTCAACGGACGGCATTGTATTATGCCAGTGAGCGCGGATACAACGAAATTACAGAAATTTTATTGGCGGCAGGAGCCGAAGGATAATTTATAAACATCATTAAGAAGTAAACGGATATGACAAAAGAAAGAACAGCCCCTCAAAGTCCTGAGGATATGGCAAAAGCGGCACAGGAAGCCGCGGTAAAGGCAGCAATGGAACAGGCCCAATCTATGTTCGGGAACATTCCGGGATTTCAGATGCCGGAGGGTATGCAGGAACAGATAATGACACAAATGACAGCCGGTATTCCCAATATGGCAGAACTACAGGCACAGCAGGAAGCGATGCTGAAAGCAGCCGGAATCGGTATGGAAACGGTAGCGGAAGCAGGACGGCAAAACATGGCATTTGCCCAACAGATGATGCAGGGCTTTTATGATATGGAGAATCTGAATGAGGAATGGACTATCAGCAAAGCCGGTGACGGTAAACTGGATGCAGGTCAGCTTCGTCTGTTGGCTTTCGGTGCGCCTATGTTGGTGTATAATGACGAAAATGTAGACACTATTGATTGCGAAAACGATATTGACAGTATCAAATGTACACTTCGGGAATGGTGGAATGTGACAGACCGGGAAAGTACACTGGATATTGTGCGATGGCTGCTTGAGGAAGGGCATCATGCCGAAGCAGACCGGGCATTGGCAAAAATTCGCAAACGCGGATTGGAAAACATATCGGCAGAGGAACACTGTAATGGGGATGACAAGATGGAAGATGTTTGTTTGATTGCAGAGGAAATGCAGAAAAACGGCTGGTGTCCTGCCGGGCAAATGCCTCAGAGTGTCATCGCTTGGGATTTGGTGCGTTTGGTGAACCTGGGACGTTGGGCATATCTTTGCGATTATATCCGTGAAGATGAGATGTGGCATATCATGCAGGTAGCGGCAGATACTGCGCTCGAACACTTTTCTTCATGGGAAGAATACGGACGGAGTTTCATCATGGGGCGTGGAGTATGGCATGGCGATCCGACAGACAGCGAAACAGCATACGAGATAGTAGAGCTCTTGCTGAAGAACAGTGAATCACCCTGGAAACAGTCTATGTGGAAAGAATAACGGCAGAAACCTTTATAAGTATGAAATAATATGGACAACAATTTTTGGATATCCGCTGCAATAGCTGCTGTTGTGGGTGGGGCCTGGCTTTTCAAGAAAGGGAAAAGTGCATATTCATTTATCAGAAAAATACGCAGGTCTTTTAAAGGCGTATGTCTGAACCCTAAATCAAGATTGACCGACGAGCAATGCAAGAAGATTGCCATCGGTGCTATGTATGCTTCTCAGCAAGGAGCATATCAAAACTCGATAGAAACCGGTATTCCCGATATGCTTCCCAAAATACTTGGAGAATGGTGGGGAATTGAGACTACGGAAGATGCCCGGAAAGAACTGGACTATCTTTGCCAAAAAGGATACCGGTATTATTTTCCCTTTGTCTACCAAGCATTCCTACTGGACAAACCGGAAGAACAAGATGAAATCTTTCAGCAGAACATGACTTCTCAAGAAGATTACGACAAGATTGTCATGCAATTTCAGAATTTGCAGGAAACCTATGAGGAACTGCTTTCCTGCAAAGTGATTGTGAGCAAGGAAGATTTAAAGCGTTATGGCGTTGCCGGTTGGGATGCGGGACGAATCTGCTTCCTTGCCCGTGCTTGCTGCGAAATGGACTACATCTCCGAAGCGGATGCCTGGAGATACATAGATGTGGCATACGACATGGCACATTCGGCATTCTCTTCGTGGAATGATATGGCTATGAGCTATGTTATTGGACGTTCCTTGTGGGGAGGAAAAAGTGCATACAATTCTGTAATGAAAAGTACTGCCGATGAATTGCTGACACATGAAAACAGCCCGTGGAGAAAACACGTTTGGTAAACAACTTTTTTACAACTCTACTTTAGTAAGAAACCGGCTTTTCACAGATACCGCATATCTGTCTTGTCTGTATGAAATGCGGTTTCTTCTATTTATAATTTCAATTATAGGACATATATCATATATGTAGCACAAGAAAAAGAATAACACAAGCAATAATATATTATAACTTGTGTTTACATTTATTTTATATAATTTAATTATGGCAACAGGATTCAGACCGAAATATGAGCGGACAATAGAGTTAGCCGGATATTCATCCGAAGAGCTGATGCTTCTTGCCATTGAGGCATCCAAATCTCTCGGTTGGCAAGCGGGCAGTATAAAACGTGATAAATCAGATTTTTATACGCCTACAAGTTTTAGATCGTGGCAAGAAAAGGTTATTCTTTCTGTAACAGACGGGAAGGACGGACAACTTCTTGCTACAAGCATATGCACATCCATGCAGTTCATGGACTGGGGAAAGAACAAGCAGAACCTTAATAAGCTTACAGCTACCATGCAGCAGTTGCAAAATGTTCATAATATCTCTCCGACGGAAGCCGATACTGTAAATAAAACCACGTGTGCATATACTCCGGAAGAAAAGAATACTGTCATTGCTCATATCCGTCACTTCTATGGAGGTATTAAAGGCATCACAAAAAACATTGTTTCACCGTCAGGAGTGGAAATCCTCATTGTTGAACCAACAAGCAGGTTTGACTGCTATACATTGGTAACATGTGGAGCAGGTGCTTCTGTTATGCCGGTGCCGGATAAAGCAACTCCTTCGAGGTGTGAATTCTGTATGTGTATGCCACCAACATGGAATACAGAAGACTCATGGCCGATTGACTGGCTTTTGCAATGTGTCTCATGGCTTCAACAAGGGAATTCCTGGCTTGCATGTGGGCATTCGCTGTCCGATGGTACACCGTTGCAGGATGATACTCTCATGACATCCATGTTGCTTACCATTCCCGAAGAACGGGACAAAGGTGCGGAAAACTGTCAACTGCCCAATGGAGATTCTGTGGCTATTTACCAACTGGTTCCTGTATATACGGAAGAAGTTCTGTTCAAACAAGCCAATGGCATCATTCCTTTATTGGACAAGATGAAGAATGTATCATATATTGTCGATACACACAGAGAAAACACATGTAGAAATTTTTCTGCTTTTGAAGAAAACGGGGATAGTTCCATAAGCATGGATGAAAAAGCGAATGCTTCCTTACGTTCAATACTGACAATCCGTAAAGGGAATATGGCAACACCCCTGCTTGTTTATATCAATATTGCCCTATTTGTCATCATGTCGATATGCGGAGTGAGTCTGCTTGCTCCCACAGGAATATCCATCATAAAATGGGGAGCGGATTTCGGTCCCCTTACACTTACCGGTGACTGGTGGAGGACCATTACCTGTAATTTCATTCATATAGGAGTGATTCATGTTCTTATGAATATGTACGCACTGCTGTATATCGGAATATTCCTGGAACAGCTTATCGGCGGAAGGAGACTTATAAGCGCATATTTTCTGACAGGATTGTTTTCGGCTCTTGCCAGCTTGGCAATGCACCCTGAAAGCATAAGCGCCGGAGCTTCCGGTTCGATATTCGGACTTTATGGAATATTCCTTTCTTATCTGGTGTTCCATCACAGGATAGAAAAAGGGCAACGCAAGTCCTTGTTATACAGTATCGGTTTCTTTGTATTCTATAACCTTATGTCCGGTGCAAGAGCAGAGGACATAGATAATGCCGCCCATATTGGCGGACTTGTGTCCGGAATCATATTAGGCATCATATACTTGCTGACTGACCGGTTTGCAACGAAGAGAACCTCTACCCTCTTTATATCGATTACGGAAATTTCTTTTGTGCTGATCTTTGCGGCACTTTTTGCAGGACAGACATCCAACCTGCCAGCAGATTTTATAGAAATCAGGGAGATGTGGGAGAATGGTACACTTGAAGAATACGCACAAAGCGTTTCTTCTGAAAAAGATACTATTGAAACAGATCCCAACACCTCGTACTATATGCCGCAAAATACAACGGATGTTTCCACTTTCACCGGAAGTGAAACAGATCTGGGCAATGGAATGAAAGAATACATAAATAATAGCTGTGGCTTCAGTTGCCAATATCCGTCAACTTGGGAAACAATAGGAAAATCCGATACGGAACAGATATTGCAACTTCGAGGACATGGTGTCAGCAGTTTAACCGTCAGCTACATCAAAGCTCCTTCTAAGGGAGCAATGGAACATATGTATGATTTATTGATTAATTCCATGAAAGAGTCCCGGTCAGAAAACATAAATATTCATGGAAAAACATTCGAAAGGATTTCGGGAAAGATGGAATGCGCTGTAGCAGGCGGTGGAAGTATCCATATAAATCAGAATATTGTTATCCATATGAATGAGGAGACACTGGAAAACTTCATCATTACTTCCACAACATCTGATGACAGTTCTGAATCCGAAGTTCAGGAGATTATAAAAACCATAAGAATAAATTAGACAGTGAAAAATATAAAGTATTCAACGCTTATGAGGAAAAGACTATTATCTCTGCTGCTCCTTTCAATTTGCGGGAGTATGCTCTTTGCACAAGAGCCGCTGGATATTGACGATGTGGAACAAGTTCCATTGGGAGATTTCACATACCAATGGCGGAATCTGTCTCTTATACACATCTGACGCTGCCGACGAAGCTAG
>ENA-OYZK01000498-OYZK01000498.1-human-gut-metagenome-genome-assembly--contig:-NODE-498-length-11685-cov-5.504127_pt1 | contig 11685 bp, 8 predicted proteins | sample MGYA00244200_ERZ653484 | MGnify/ENA primary metagenome ERZ653484 (study PRJEB26926, sample SAMN06165109) | human gut metagenome | biome: ENVO:00009003; feature: ENVO:2100002; material: ENVO:00002003...
CACTTCTAGCTTCGTCGGCAGCGTCAGATGTGTATAAGAGACAGCTTAACAAAAGTCAAAACAAAGGTCATGTTCAATCTGACCAAGCGGCAGCTTATCTGCTTCACGGGCGGAGCGCTTATTGGCGTACCGCTTTTCTTTTTGCTCAGAAAACCTACCGGAAACAGTGTAGCGGCTATGTGTATGATGCTGGTTATGCTGCCCTTCTTTATGCTGGCTATGTACGAAAAGCATGGACAGCCCCTGGAAAAGATCGTGGGCAACATTCTCAAAGTAGCTGTGATCCGTCCCAAGCAGCGTCCCTACCAGACCAATAACTTTTATGCCGTATTAAAGCGGCAGGAAATGCTCGATAAGGAGGTGTATGACATTGTTCACCGCAATAAAAAAATGGCTGCATCGGATGTTCGGAAAAACCGAGGAAAAAACTGTGCAGCCGGTAAAGACAAAGAAAAAACTGTCCCGCGCCGATAAGAAGCAGATCGAAGCGGCCATTGCCCGCGCCAACCGCACGGACAAAAAAGGAAAATCGGCACAGGACAGTATCCCCTATGAACGGATGTGGCCGGACGGGATCTGCCGCGTATCGGACAGCCACTACACAAAGACCATCCAGTTTCAGGACATCAACTATCAGCTCTCCCAAAACGAAGATAAGACGGCAATCTTTGAGGGTTGGTGTGATTTCCTCAATTATTTTGACAGCTCGATTCATTTCCAGCTGTCTTTTTTGAACCTTGCGGCATCGGAGGAGACCTTTGCTAACTCCATTTCCATCCCGCCCCAGAGGGATGCCTTTGACAGTATCCGCGAGGAATACACCACAATGCTGCAAAATCAGCTGGCCAGAGGTAACAACGGTCTCATCAAGACCAAATACCTGACTTTTGGTATCGACGCAGACAGCATCAAAGCTGCCAAGCCCCGTCTGGAGCGTATTGAGACCGATATACTTAATAACTTCAAGCGTCTTGGTGTAGCTGCCAGAACGCTGGACGGTAAAGAAAGGCTTTCTCAGCTTCATGCGGTATTCCACATGGACGAACAGCTCCCATTTCAGTTTGAATGGGACTGGTTGGCCCCTTCCGGTCTGTCCACAAAGGATTTTATTGCACCAAGCTCCTTTGAGTTCCGCACCGGCAAGCAGTTCCGTATGGGCAAGAAATACGGGGCTGTTTCTTTTTTGCAGATTCTCGCACCGGAGCTGAATGACCGTCTGCTGGCTGATTTTCTGGATATGGAAAGCTCGCTCATTGTGAGTATGCACATTCAGTCGGTGGATCAGGTGAAAGCCATCAAAACGGTAAAGCGCAAGATTACCGACCTTGACCGCAGTAAGATCGAGGAACAGAAAAAAGCAGTCCGTGCCGGATACGACATGGACATCATTCCATCTGACCTTGCTACCTACGGCAGTGAAGCGAAAAAACTCTTGCAGGATTTGCAGAGCCGCAACGAGAGAATGTTCCTTTTGACCTTTCTGGTGCTGAACACAGCGGACAATCCCCGTCAGCTTGGCAACAACATCTTTCAGGCAGGCTCTATTGCCCAGAAGTATAACTGTCAGCTGACCAGGCTGGACTTCCAGCAGGAAGAAGGGCTGATGAGCTGTCTGCCTCTGGGTCTCAATCAGATTGAGATTCAGCGAGGACTGACCACCAGTTCCACAGCTATCTTTGTGCCCTTTACTACGCAGGAACTGTTCCAGAACGGGAAAGAAGCCCTGTACTACGGCATCAATGCTCTGTCAAACAACCTCATTATGGTGGACAGAAAGCTGCTGAAAAACCCCAACGGCCTGATTCTGGGTACGCCAGGTTCCGGTAAGTCCTTCAGCGCAAAACGAGAAATTGCCAACTGCTTTTTGCTTACCAGCGATGATGTCATTATCTGTGACCCGGAAGCGGAGTACGCACCTCTTGTTGAGCGTCTGCATGGGCAGGTCATCAAGATCTCACCTACTTCAACCAACTATATCAATCCGATGGATCTGAATCTGGACTATTCGGATGATGAAAGCCCGCTGTCACTCAAGTCTGACTTTATCCTCAGCTTGTGTGAGCTGATCGTGGGCGGTAAGGAGGGCTTGCAGCCGGTGCAGAAAACCATTATTGACCGTTGTGTACGGTTGGTTTACAACGAATATCTCAATGACCCAAAGCCGGAGAATATGCCGATTTTGGAGGACCTTTATAACCTGTTGCGGGAGCAGGAAGAAAAGGAAGCCCAGTATATCGCTACGGCTCTTGAAATCTATGTAACCGGCTCCCTCAATGTGTTCAACCACCAGAGCAATGTGGACATCAACAACCGCATTGTCTGCTATGACATCAAGGAACTGGGCAAGCAGCTCAAGAAAATCGGTATGCTGGTGGTCCAGGATCAGGTGTGGAACCGCGTTACCATCAACCGTGCCGCTCACAAGTCCACCCGTTACTACATCGACGAGATGCACCTGCTTTTGAAGGAGGAGCAGACCGCCGCCTATACGGTGGAAATCTGGAAGCGATTCAGAAAATGGGGCGGTATTCCGACAGGTATCACCCAGAATGTCAAAGACCTTTTGAGCAGCCGCGAGGTAGAGAACATCTTTGAAAACTCGGACTTCGTGTATATGCTCAACCAGGCAGGCGGAGACCGTCAGATTCTCGCCAAGCAGCTGGGCATTTCCACGCACCAGCTTAGCTATGTGACCCACTCCGGTGAGGGCGAGGGCCTGCTGTTTTATGGCTCTACAATCCTGCCTTTCGTGGATCACTTCCCGAAGAATACCGAGCTTTACCGCATTATGACCACCAAACCCCAGGAACTGAAAAAGAAGGAGGATGAATGATGATGAACCCCAACATTTTGAATAAAAACCCGCTGATGTTTTTTGACAGGGCGGTAAATGCCCAGCGCAGCCAGCTGCTTACGGTCATGGCCGATGCGGTAAGTGAGTGCCGCACGGCGGCAGATCAGGCAGCCGAACTGAATGAGACCGGTCAGGTGGGGCTTCTCCGTCTGGCAGAGGTCTGGAGCGCCATTCGTGCTAAAGAAGGTATGGGCGGCCTGATTCTGGAAGGAACAGAGGCGAAGATCCTGTCCGATGTGGTGGCACAGTTTTATGCCTACCTGTCCGGCTGTATGTTCAACGATCCTGTGGGAATGGCCATTTATGCAGAGCTGCACTACATGATGTCCTCCCTCATGCTGGGAGAATGGTTTGAATAAAGAGCCGCGCCTGCGCTTTACTGATGAGGAACGGGCTGACCCTGCACTGGAAAAGCCGATCCGTAAAGCGGAGAAAGCTGCGGCCAGAGCAGATAAGGCGCAGGCCAATATCCCAAAGAAAAAGGTCAGGCAGACGGTCATTGACCCGGATACCGGAAAAAAGACCTCGAAGCTGACCTTTGAGGACAAGAAAAAGCCACCCTCCAAAGTTTCTCAAGGAGTCAGGGAAGCTCCCGTCCATCTGGTCGCAGGCAAGCTCCACAAAGAGATCCGGGAAACAGAGCAGGACAATGTGGGCGTGGAAAGCGCCCACAAGTCCGAGGAAGCGGTGGAGACCGGCGCTTATCTGGTGCGGGAGGGCTATCGCAGCCACAAGCTGAAGCCGTACCGCAAAGCAGCCCAGGCAGAGCGTCAACTGGAAAAGGCAAATGTAAATGTTCTGTACCAGAAATCTTTGCAGGAAAATCCCCAGTTTGCCAGCAACCCTCTTTCCCGCTGGCAGCAAAAGCAGGTCATCAAAAAGCAGTATGCCGCCGCCAAACACGCCGGTCAGACTGCCGGAAATACCGCCCAGGCTGCATCCAAAACCGGAAAAGCCGCAAGGACGGTAAAAGAAAAGGCACAGCAGGCAGGGGCATTCGTCATGCGCCACAAGAAGGGCTTCCTGATGGCAGGGGTTTTGTTCCTCATCGCCTGTATGCTGATGAATACCATGTCCTCCTGCTCCATGATGGCGCAGAGCATCGGTTCCGTTCTCTCCGGCACCACCTATCCGTCGGATGACCCGGAAATGCTGGCGGTGGAGGCAGATTATGCAGCCAGAGAAGCCCAGTTGCAGGAGGAAATCGACAACATTGAAAGCAGCCACCCAGGGTATGACGAGTATCGCTATGACCTTGGTATGATCGGTCATGACCCTCATGAGCTGGCAGCATTTCTGTCTGCCGTTTTGCAAGGCTACACCCGGCAGAGCGCTCAGGCAGAGCTGGCGCGTGTGTTTGCAGCACAGTATCAGCTGACGCTTACTGAGGAAGTGGAGATTCGCTACCGCACGGAGACCTCCACCGACCCGGAGACCGGCGAGACCACCTCAGAAGAAGTCCCCTATGAGTATTACATTTTGAATGTGAAACTCACCAGCAAGCCCATTTCCGCTGTGGCGTCGGAGTTACTGACCCCGGAGCAGATGAAAATGTATCAGGTTTACCGGCAGACCATGGGCAATAAGCCGCTGTTGTTTGGCGGCGGTTCCCCTGATACCAGCGGCTCGGAAGATCTGTCCGGTGTGCAGTTCATTAACGGTACCCGCCCCGGCAATGCTCAGCTGGTGGAACTGGCCAAGCGTCAGGTGGGCAATGTGGGCGGTTATCCCTACTGGAGCTGGTACGGTTTTGACAGCCGCGTGGAATGGTGCGCCTGCTTTGTATCCTGGTGCTATAACCAGGCAGGAAAAAGTGAGCCGCGATTTGCAGGCTGTGAGTGGCAGGGCGTTCCGTGGTTCCAGTCTCATGGACAATGGGGTGCAAGAGGCTATAACAATCTGGCTCCCGGAGATGCAATTTTCTTTGATTGGGATTTGGATGGGACAGCAGACCATGTGGGTATCGTGATCGGTACGGATGGCAGCCGTGTTTATACCGTGGAGGGAAATTCCGGCGATGCCTGCAAGATCAAAAGTTATGACCTGAATTATCAAAGCATTAAGGGCTATGGCCTGATGAACTGGTAACAGACTTTGTGGAAAGGAGTGAACGGTTATGGCAAAAAACAAAATTGAACGTATCGACCAGGAAATTGAGAAAACCCGTGAGAAGATTGCGGAATATCAGGAAAAGCTCAAGACCTTGGAAGCACAGAAAACGGAGGCAGAGAATCTGGAAATCGTTCAGATGGTTCGTGCGTTACGCATGACTCCAGCACAGCTGAACGCTATGCTTTCCGGTGGAATGAACCACGGCAGAGATACAGCACTGTCGGAATCAAATAATCAGGAGGTTACCGCTTATGAAGAATAAAAGAATTTGCAAAACACTTTCCGCCCTTTGCCTGACAATGGTTGTGGCATTTGGCTTTACGATCCCTGCTTTCGCACAGGGGTCAGAACAGGCTCCGGCGGCACCGGCAGAGGATTCTACCAATGACAGCAATGTGATTGTGGAAGAAGCAGAACCGGCACCGGCACTTACACCGGAGGGGAATGCGGCATTGGTGGATGATTTTGGAGGCAATAAGCAGCTTATTACTGTTACGACCAAAGCTGGAAATTACTTTTACATCTTGATTGATAGGGCGAATGAGGACAAGGAGACTGCTGTTCACTTTCTGAATCAGGTGGACGATGCAGACCTTGCGGCGCTGATGGAAGATGGAAAACCCAAAGAGGAGATGCCTGCGGTATGCAGCTGTTCAACAAAATGTGAAGCAGGGGCAGTCAATACGGCCTGCCCGGTCTGCGCAACTGATAAGAGTAAATGTACGGGCAAAGCACCGGAACCTCCGGCAGAAACATCGGAGCCGGAAAAAGAGAAGCCTGCCGGATTGAACCCGGCTGCGCTGGTCCTTTTGCTGGCTCTGCTTGGTGGCGGTGGCGTGTTTGCCTACTTGAAGCTCGTTAAGAATAAGCCTAAGACCAAGGGCAATGACAGTCTGGACGATTATGATTATGGCGAGGAAGATTCCGAGGAATGGGAAACCGAAGATGAGGAGTCGGACGAGCTGGACGCTGACGGGGGCAGCACAGAAGAAGATGACGAGGACAGCGTGAAATGACCCGTTTCACAGACAGTCCCTATGAACGCATGATGACACGCAGGCCGGAGGGCGGGAAGGAAACTTCCCGTCCTCCCTCTTTGCCCCAAAGCCACCCCTGTTATGGCTGCGGGAATTATGGAAGTCCCTGCGTAGGCGTTTGCCACCGTGAGATGGAACGCTGGCTCAAAGAAAGGAAACGAAAAAAATGAGTGTTCTGATTATATTTATCAAGCTGATTGCTGTTTTTGACCTGCTGGTAATTGCTGTGTATTTTGGCGGCGACATTCTTTCTACCATGTTAAACAAACTCCGGAAAAAACCGAAACAGGAAGATCCCTTTGATTTCTCCCTGGATGCCGCAACGGTTCCCTTGTCCATAGATTCCATCCGTCAGCTTTATTCAGGAGACGCGGCGGATTTTGTGGAAGAAAAGATCCTGCCAAATGCGGAGAAAACGATGGCTGTTTTGACGGATCAGGAACAGACAGCAGCCCGTCTGCTCCTATCTGCCCTGATCGGTTTTCTTGCAGCAGAAGCTCCTATGGATGAACAGAGCTTTCCTATGGTAATGGAACTTCTGAACTGTATGGAGGGTGAAAAAGAGGATGGTTGTCAGGATGCAGTAGAAAGTTTGCTTGAAGATGCTGTTCGCAATATCCACCGCCATGAAGAATATTACAGCAATTATCAACGCTACCAGCTGATGCAGGTGGATAAAACTCGTGTCATTTTGGCTTGCCGCATCATCATCAATGACCTGCTGGGGAAACTGTACCGCTATGACTACCGGTTTGGTTATAACCTGCTACTGGATGAGGAAAACAGCATAGAGAAAAAACTGCACACGCCTGTGCTGGAAGAGTGGGAGGATGAAGAAGATGAGATATAAATTGGTAATTGCCGAAAAACCATCGGTTGCCCATAGTTTGGCTGCGGTGATCGGCGCAACCGCCCGTAAGGACGGGTATCTGGAAGGTAACAGCTGGCGTGTCAGCTGGTGTGTGGGCCATCTGGCCGGTCTTGCGGACGCAGACAGCTATGACCCCAAGTACGCCAAGTGGCGATATGATGACCTGCCTATCCTGCCGGAGCATTGGCAGATGGTGGTGGGAAAGGATAAGAAAAAGCAGTTTGATATTCTCAAAAAGCTGATGAATGCCCCGGATGTGACGGAAGTGGTAAATGCCTGTGATGCCGGACGCGAGGGCGAGATGATCTTCCGTAGCGTCTATGAGCTGGCAGGTTGCAAGAAGCCGATGAAAAGGCTCTGGATTTCTTCGATGGAGGACTCCGCCATAAGGGAAGGCTTTGCAAACCTGCGCCCCGGTGCGGACTATGACGGACTTCGGGATGCTGCCCTCTGCCGTGCCAAGGCCGACTGGCTGGTGGGGATCAATGCGACAAGGCTTTTTTCCGTGCTGTATCACCGTACCCTCAACATCGGGCGCGTGATGTCCCCGACGCTGGCGCTTATTGTTCAGCGAGAAGCTGAGATCGACACCTTTAAGCCGGTTCCCTTTTATACCGTGGCGCTGGAGCTGCCCGGTCTTACCGTATCCGGGGAGCGCATGGCGGATAAGGCTGCTGCTGAGCAGCTGAAAGAAGCCTGTCAGGGTGTAAATGTCACAATCAAAAAGGTGGAGTGCAAGGAAAAGTCCGAAAAGCCGCCTGCCCTCTATGACCTGACTACTCTGCAAAGAGATGCCAACCGCCTGCTTGGATTTACAGCCCAGCAGACCCTGGACTATCTGCAAAGCCTGTATGAAAAGAAGCTCTGCACCTATCCCCGTACTGACAGCCGCTATCTGACCGGTGATATGGCAGACAGCCTGCCGGTGCTGGTGAATCTGGTTGCCAATGCTATGCCGTTTCGCAAAGGGATCGCCATTACCTGTGATCCGCAGACGGTCATCAACGATAAGAAAGTAACCGACCACCACGCAGTAATCCCTACCAGAAATCTCAAGGATGCAGACCTTTCTGCCCTTCCTGCGGGAGAAAAAGCGGTGCTGGAGCTGGTGGCCCTGCGTCTGCTGTGCGCCGTAGCCCAGCCCCATATCTATTCGGAAACCGTTGTGATTGCAGCGTGTGCCGGTGGGGAGTTTACCGCCAAAGGAAAAACGGTGAAGCACCCCGGATGGAAAGCACTGGAGGACGCTTACCGTGCCAAAATGAAGGATGCAGAGCCGAAAAAAGAGGGCGCAGAGAAAGCCCTGCCGGAGCTGACCGAAGGACAGACCCTTTCGGTTGCTGCTGCAATCGTCAAAGAAGGCAAAAGCAGTCCGCCCCAGCACTTTACGGAGGACACCCTATTGTCCGCGATGGAGACTGCCGGAAAAGAGGATATGCCGGAGGACGCCGAGAGAAAAGGTCTGGGGACACCGGCCACCCGTGCCGGTATTTTGGAAAAGCTGGTATCTGCCGGTTTTCTGGAACGAAAAAAGAGCAGGAAAACGGTGCAGCTTCTCCCTTCCCACGATGCAGTTTCCCTTATCACAGTGCTGCCGGAACAACTGCAATCGCCGCTTCTGACTGCCGAGTGGGAGTACCGCCTGGGCGAGATCGAGCGCGGGCAGCTTGCCCCGGAGGAGTTTTTGGACGGGATCAGCGCCATGCTGAAAGACCTGGTAGGGACTTATCAGGTCATCAAGGGAACCGAGTACCTGTTCACTCCGCCCCGTGAGGTGGTGGGCAAATGCCCTCGCTGCGGCGGTGAAGTTGCAGAACTGCAAAAAGGCTTCTTCTGTCAGAATGATTCTTGCAAATTTGCAATCTGGAAAAACAACAAATGGTGGGCTGCCAAGAAAAAACAGCCGACCAAAGCTGTGGTGTCTGCGCTGCTGAACGATGGCTGTGTCCGTGTGACGGGGCTATATTCGGAGAAAACCGGCAAGACCTACGATGCCACTGTGGTTTTGGAGGACGATGGACAGTATGCCAACTTCAAGCTGGAATTTGACCAGCGGAAAGGAGGCAGCCGATGAAGCTCTCTTTAGTGGAACGGGAAACCATTCTCCTCTATAACCAGGCAGAACCAATGGCTGAGGTCTACACCCACGATCCCCGTCTGATGGAGAAGCTGGAACTGCTGGCAAAAAAGCACCCCGACCAGATCACCCGAAAGGACGCCCATAACTTTACCGTCCCCAAGCGGTGTGTATCAGTCAGGGAGCCATACAGCGCAGAACGCCGCAAAGCTGCCAGTGAGCGTGCGAAAGCTGCCGGATACCAGCCTCCTGTGAGAAAGCTCAGCAGTTAAAGGCACATGGCAGAGAATGTATTTGAAGCAGTCAAGCTGTCAGTCAGCACCAGAGAAGCGGCAGAGTTTTATGGGATAAAAGTCAGGCGAAATGGCATGGCTTGCTGTCCTTTTCACGATGATAAGAACCCCAGCATGAAGGTAGACCAGCGATTCCACTGCTTTGGCTGCGGTGAAGATGGGGATGTGATCGACTTTACCGCAAAGCTCTTTGACCTCTCCCCAAAAGAAGCGGCGGAGAAACTGGCACAGGACTTTGGCCTGATCTATGACAGTCAGGCCCCGCCCCGCAGGAGATATGTCCGGCAAAAAACCGAGGCACAGAAGTTTCGGGAGGATCGACAGCGCTGTTATCGCGTACTGTCCGATTACTACTATCTGCTGAAAAAATGGGAGGCCAACAATTCTCCCCGGACACCGGAGGAAGAGTCGCACCCCCGTTTTGTGGAAGCAATCCAGAAGAAAACCTATGTAGAGTACCTGCTGGATCTTTTTCTTTATGAAAGTGAAGAAGAACAAAAGGCATGGATTGCAGAACACACAGCAGAAATCACACACTTGGAAAGGAGATTGAAAATCATGGCTGAGAACAAACCCACCAACCGAGAACGGCTAAGGGAAATCACAGATGGCATCGAGCAGGGCATCAAAGAACTGTTTGAGAGTGAAAAGTATATGCGCTATCTGTCCGTCATGTCCCGCTTCCACCGCTATTCGGTAAACAACACCATGCTCATCTATATGCAGAAGCCGGACGCCACATTGGTAGCCGGATACAATAAGTGGAAAGACCAGTTTGAGCGTCATGTAAAAAAGGGCGAGCATGGCATTACCATCATCGCTCCCACACCGTATAAGAAGAAAATCGAGGAGCAGAAGCTGGACCCAGATACCAAGGCTCCGATTCTGGATAAAGACGGAAAGATCGTCACAGAGGAAAAAGAAATCGAGATTCCCATGTTTCGCCCTGTCAAGGTCTTTGATGTGAGTCAGACCGACGGGAAACCTTTGCCGGAGCTTGCTTCCTCCCTTTCCGGCAATGTGCCAAATTATGAGGCATTCATGGAGGCCCTGCGCCGCAGTGCACCGGTACCGATTACTTTTGAAGCAATGGCCGCCGATACGGACGGCTATTTTTCTGCCGATCATCAGAAAATTGCCATTCGTCAGGGCATGAGCGAGGTGCAGACGGTTTCAGCCACAGTACACGAGATTGCCCACAGCAAGCTCCATGACCCTAAAAAATATGAAATGCTACCGTCATGGAAGGTTGTGCAGGAGAGTGAAGGTGGAACCAAACATGATTTCAAGTTGGATTTTGCCACAGAAAAAGAAGCCGAACAGTTTGCTTCTGATATGGATTGGCGCTATGTGGACGAAAATCAGTTTGAATGGCGTCTTGCAGTTGAGGAAGATCCAACCGCAGAAAAACAGGCAATCAAAAATCGCCACACGGAGGAAGTGGAGGCTGAAAGCATCTCCTATGCGGTCTGCAAGTATTTTGGCATCGAGACCGGAGAAAACAGCTTCGGCTATATTGCAAGCTGGAGCCAGGGCAAAGAGCTGAAAGAGCTGAGAGCCAGTTTGGAGACCATCAACAAAACCTCCGGCACTTTGATCTCCGACATTGAGCGCCACTATAAGGAAATCTGCAAAGAGCGCGGAATCGACCCTCATGCAAAGGTAGAGCCGGAACCCGCCCCGATAGAGCAGCCAGAAGATGCCGCTAAGGTATCTGATAGACAGCAGACCGGCGATCTGACCTACTATGTAGCAGAGTGCATGGAATTTCCAAACCTCGGAGAATACCACGATAACCTGTCTTTGGAGGAAGCAATCCGCATTTATCAGGAGATTCCGGCAGAACGAATGAACGGGATCAAGGGCATTGGTTTTGAGCTGAAAGACGGAAGCGACTATGAAGGACCTTTTCCGATTTTGACCGGCCAGACCATTGACCTGGACACCATCCAGGCAATCGACTATTACCGTGATAATCCTCTGGTGCAAAAAGCGGTAAAGGAACTGGCTGCGGCCATGCCGGAAATGGAGGTGCTGGGGGCGGACGCCAACCAGCAGGAGGCTTTGTTTCTGATCGACGATGCCACCTATCTTCATATCCAGCCCTGTGACAGCGGCTGGGACTACACCCTTTACGATGCTGCGTCCATGAAAGAGCTGGATGGTGGTCAGCTGGATATGCCGGAGATTTCCCGCATGAAGGCAGTTCTCCAGATTTGTGATGACAACGATTTGGGCAGAGACTCGGTAAAATACGCACCGTTGTCCATGATTGAGACCTTGCAGGAAGCTGCCTACCAGCAGATGCAGGCAGAGGTCAGTCAGATGGCTGCTTCTTCCCAACTGCCGGAAGCACAGGAGCAGGCACTGGATGAATACCCCATGCCGGATGAGCAGGTCTCCACACCGGATATGCAGGAATACGGCTACTCCTATGATGG